>Ga0056128_1002331_pt1 | contig 22404 bp, 10 predicted proteins | sample WorMetLIZISLAND2_FD_71113 | JGI IMG/M metagenome (GOLD analysis project Ga0056128, IMG submission 71113) | Marine gutless worms symbiont microbial communities from Max Planck institute for Marine Microbiology, Germany - Olavius geniculatus... ... | reverse complement strand
GGTTTACCTGTTTTCCGCCATTTTTAATCGTTTTGGTCTAAGTCAGTAGACTTAGACCAAAGTTTAGTTGAACTGTGGTCTAAGTACAGACTTTAGCGTTCAGCTTTAGCTTTCGCTCAGTGAAAAGACTCAGCGAAAGTCTGAGTCAAAAAGTGAAGTGACCCACCGTCATGTCACACTGAGCTGGAGCCTGGAAAATTAAAGGGATGTCAGACGATCAATGAAGTTGAACGACTTTTGTGGGCATGGTTTTGTTGTTCAAGAAAATTGGCCGATAAAATCGGTGAACCATGACGCACGACCAATATTGTCGTCTGCTACTTTGTATGATATCAGCTAGCACAACAGCTGAATGCAGATGACAAAATGATACTTGCATTACTTTCTTCTGCATCTAAAGAACAAAAATATATAACAAGCACTATGAATAACTAAAATAAATATTCATCTTTCATTAAAAACAATCGCCATGGCACCATAAACAAAATTTGTCGATTGATATACAAAGTCATTTGATAAAATTGTCGAAGATAGAAAAATGCTCTCTAGGCCGACAAAATCAGACAATTTTGTCATTTTTGTTCGATTGTTGCATGGCAGAAAACAGATATTTGTTATGCAATTTTGTTGGCGGATGAAATTAGTTGACTATCAATCGTCCTGTTTAGGCCGCTTCACCAAAATGATAGATTTTTAGTCCACGCAACATAATGGATGTACCAGTAATGCAATAGACGTAACTGACGCAACGGACACTTTACCCCATACTCTGTGCACTAGCCTGTAACTTTGTTCTTCTGAGATAGAGATGGCTTAATTTGTTGAAAACTGATGTGTTGTCCTGTAAGTAGAATTAAGAGTGTGATTCTGTGATAAAGTTGCAAGTATTTTTTAGTACAAATTGATAATTATCATGAATATAATTTTTAAGCAGGATCATTATCTGTTTATTGTCTTTTATATTACTAATGCCACCAGCTGCAACTTAAGGCCCCTACTAGAATTTTATTGGTCATGATTTTCCCTTGTGTAAGCAGTGCTACAGAATGTCCAAACCATTACATGTACATAGTAAATATTTTATGGCAGTATGATTGCATGATGCAGCAAAATATCACAATGCAGCAAGATATTTATATGTATATATATATATATATATATATTTATTTCGTCATACAGACAGCAGCAAAACAATGTACAGATAAAAAAGAATAAAAGAAATGGACACAAAAGGAACATGCTCAGGCCTAAAACCTAAAGAGAAACAGAAATACACAAACTCAGAAGATGTGATTATAGAACAGAGGCATTAGCGATCTAAACAGAATCGAATGATGTAATTTACTAAAAAATCTTGAACGTCTTTCAGTAACCAACACACGAAGACTGATTTATATCTCAGTCTCACAAAGTCATGCCAGACGCAGAGAAGATAACTCAAAAATCAGATTGATGCTTGACTGTCTTTTATGATGGTTTAAACTGTCATGCCTGTATTTTCTTCTTGTGTGTGTTTAGCTACTGGATTGGAAAAGATACAAGCACCATGAGTTCTCCATTGATCAAAGAAGTTTTACCAAAGCAAGGACAGCTCTATGATGAAGATTTGCCAACGATGGTTCTCTGCAAGCCAAAGTTACTTCCTCTGAAATCTGTTACTTTGGAGAAACTGGAGAAGATGCAGAGAGATGCTGAAGAGACAGTTCGTGAGCAGGAGCTTACAGCAAGCAAGCAATCACTCGATGTTTTTGGTCATGTCGTTTCAGATCCGGACAAGGACAGAGATTCTGCTGCTGCTGCTGCTGACACTGCAGAACCAAACCGACTAGTTCTCTGATAAGAAACCCTAAATAATCCCGTGCACAGTTCTATATATTTATTAGCAAATAATTTTGGATCTAAATATATAGTCAAAATGTTTGCCACACTGCTTTGAATAAATGCATATACATAATATAGACAAACATGCAGAGTCAGTACGGTGTTGACTGCACAACAAATTAGAATCAGTCATTAAAGCTACTGACATTTTTGGCAGCCAGAGTGACTGGTTGCAATTTGCATTTTTACCATAACATTGGTGCATTTAAACTGAGCAGTATGGTACATTCTGTGAACAGTATTGTTGAACTTATTTTGTTTATAGTACAACTTCAGAATTTTACAATAGATGAGTATGTAGTATATTGCACTTCATTTGCCAGTTGATGTCCAATTTCATATTGCAAAAAATTCTAAAGATACTGTCAGTCTGTATGCAAATATATTTTGTAGGCCTAAGCCAAAGCTCTAGCTTGCTTCTGGGTTTGCAGTTTTTGCACTTTTTGCTAAAACATCCTGCAGGTGCTCAGTGCCCATGAACTAAAACAGCATAATTGTGGTCCATTTTGGTTTGTCATATCTATAATCTAGTACATTTCAGTGACTTTTCTGGTGTACTCTGAGTGGAATAATTCATCTTTTTTGCTATAATTACATGATGTCGTTATCTACGTCATAACATCTTCTAACCATGGTCATAACTGAGTACTCAATGGCACTAGACAGTTTGGAAATCGTTTCAAATCGTTTGGGTGCATTACATTACAATGCTTTCACATATTGATATAAGTGCCATTTTGCCAGAATCATGATTAAAAGACAAAGACCAGAACAGATACTATACAAAAAAGTTGGTAACTAATTTTAGATAAATGGTCTGCAGCAAAGGCCACACAATTTTGTGTCCTCGAGAACCCCATCCTTGCCTGCGGGTGATACGATATAGTTTTTGGCTTTTACTCATTTTAAACTATAGCATTGTCTTTTTATTACATCATGCATGCGTTAAATACGCTGCGTATTGCACAGTTGTGAATAGTAAATTTTTATATCGATGTTAATAGTTTGTCTTCGCTTACCAATCGCACTTTGTTTTTGCCCGGCTCTAAAAAGTCTACTTTTGTATTGTATTTCCGGTCTGGAAATCTTGATACTTTGTACCTTTATTCGGTGTTTTGTAGTTTTTCGTGCGTCTTCGTTATCTTCAAACGCTGTTTAGTTGGTGTGTGAGACTAGTTTCACCTCGTTAATTGCAGAATGGTAGTGTTTGTGTATGTTATTGTCTTAATTTTTGTTGCATACGGAATCTACTGTCTGTGTATGCGATATGTGAAGAAACGGTGTACATGTAAGACTGATCTAACTGGCAAAACTGTGATTTTAACTGGATCAGATAAAGGTGCGTGTATTGTAAGTTTGCTTTTTAGAGAGTAACGGTTTAAGCGTATTTATACAGTTGTACAGTGACTTCAAGGTGTGCCGGTGTGCCAGTCTGCCAGAAAATTCCAACACAACACTTATTTTATTATCCTTTGTTTATTTTATTTTACTATTTTTAGATTTTTAAACTGCCTATTATGTTCTACTGTGCTTTACCTTTATCCTGTAACCTACTCACTGTTAATACTCGCGTAATTTATTGTAACCTACGTAGCGGTCTGTCTACGCTTGAATTGAACGAATATTGTATTGTATTGTATCGTAACATAGCACTAGTCAGTACTTCAAGATGTTGTCAGACTGACTGCCTAGCACAGCAAAAATATATGCATGCATAGGTTCTTGTTACTTTCAGAACATCAGCAAAGTATATTTTATTTGATATAAGGTAGGATTGCGAATGGGGTTAGGCTTAGTACTTGGAAATTCTAGCCCATAATAAGGGTACTTTGATTTTTGTGTGTTTGGTAATGTTCTATTCACAAGTTTATTCTTTCTGTTAATGGCATATGTTGTCTGTAATGACTTGTTGGTTGTGTTATATCAGCATATCTTTGTCAGAGACAGACAAACTGAAAGTGTGTCAGCGTTTATTAGGTATTGGTTACTACACAGCTGTCGATCTTGCCCGGAGAAATGCACGAGTCATCCTGGCATGTCGCAACATTCAGACAGCTGATGCTGCTGCAGCTGAGATGCGAATGGAGACCGGAAATGATAACATTGTGGCATGTGAACTAGACTTGAGTCGACTGAAGTCAGTGCGTAAGTTTGCCAGTGTCATACTGAAACAGGAAAGCCGGCTGGACATCCTTGTGAACAATGCTGGCACAGCAGGTTATTATCACTTCTGAAGTATTGACTGTTCATATTGAAATGTGTTCAAAAATAAAATTTGTTTGATTGATCATTTTGTTGAAACAGAATTATACTGTTGATGCTATATGTACATCTGTATTCAACAAATATATTTCTATTATAATCAATTTACAATTAATCAGAAGATTCACATTTCATACATGGAACAAAGCCTTAACATCACATTTGAAGAAATGCTGTTATAATAAAAATAGTCATAAACCCTAGTGTCTTCAACTCTTTATATTTATGGTACTTTTACAACACCATATGTTCTTTGAATTATTATATTTCTTAATACTTTCATTGTATTAATTGATGTCTCAGTTGCTGTTTTATGTTAATTTCAGCTGTTGATAAGGGTTGGACAGAAGACGGATTAGATTACATGTTTGCGTCAAATTGTGTGGGGCATTTTCTTCTGACTACATTACTGCTAGGCAAGTAACAGTTTTCTAAATTTAAATTGCTATATATTTTGTACAGTGCTGTTTTTCTGTTACCACCTGATTCAACGTTTGTTACAATTTTTATTTATTTACTGACCAGTAATATCATTTGAAATCTTGAGAATTTGATTGTTGACATATGTGTAAATTATTTGAGCAGTGTACTACATTGTCCTTTTGCTGTCTGGAACATGGGTCTTCTAATCTGTTTTGTAGAGAAGCTGAAGCAGTCTGCTCCAAGTAGAATTGTGAATGTTTCATCTGTTGCTCACAAGTTGTTTGGACAACTTGACTTGGCAAACCTGAACTCTGAGAAGTCAGTTGCAACGCATTCGATGTATGCACACAGCAAACTTGCGCTGATTCTTTTGACACGCGAGCTGAGCAGGCGACTTCAGGGATCTGGTTTGTTGTTTATTTTTATTTTTAAACCACTGTTGACACTAGTGATTTGCAGCATTATTCGTTTTAGGAATCAGGTACCCGGTTGCAATTACCCGGGTAACTAGTGCGTCTTAGCCATCGCAATTCGGTCCGTTCATTCGTCCGTCCATCCGTCCGCCGCACGGGTGGATCAGTCAACGTAGATTTCAACGGTCCAAGTCTCAATTTTCTAGGTTCAAGGAAACTGCGCTCGAGGGCATCAAAGAGCGGTACCCACGTAAAAGTCATTATTTTACTGTTGTTAGTCAGTCTTTCGTGAAAACAGCTGGAGATAGACTGACAGTTTGCGAACAGGAACTGCTATAGGCTTTCGCGCATCTCGTGAGCCTTAGCTCAAATTTCTTGTTACTTTACAGCAAGTAAAGGAACAAGTAATTTTAGCAAAGCTCATGTGATGCGCGACAGCAGCAGTTCTACCATCTGAGCAACAAGTGTACAGCGTGCAATAAAATAATAATGTGTCTTGAAGGATTATTCAAATTTGAGGCCTCCTTACTGAAATTGCCTTGAACCTAGGAGGCCGAAACTCAGATGGTTAAACATGTATGTTTTATGCTAAAAATTTTGTACGCAGGTTGTCCAGGTCTATCTCTAGCCATTTCGGCACAATTCACTCTTGAGATGTGTGCCACAGCCAAAAATTGCAAAAAAAAACACTAAAACCCTCTATTCTAAGGGTTCAAGGTCATTCAAGGTCATCGATGTTGACACCATTCAAAAGCTCGTCACTAGTGCTTGTTATGATAAGCAGCATGTATGTGCCTATCTGCAACTGTTTTCACACTAGATGAGGCAATATCAGTAAAATAACCACTTTTATATTCAACTTTATTCACCATACAAACTATTAGCAGTAAAATAACCACTTTTTAATGCGGTACCCCTCTTTGATGCCCACCTATGCAGGCTTTCTTGAACCTAGGGGGTCAAGACCTAGACTGCTAAAATCTGTGTTTAGTGCTGAAAATTTCATATGCAGGTTGTCTTGATCTGTCTCCAGTCATTTTGTCGCAATTCACTGTCGAAATGTACGCTGCAGCCAATAATTGTGAAAAATTCACTAAGAACCCATATTTTGGGGTTCAAGGTCATCAATGTTGAGTGTTGACAAATCTAAAAAGCCCGTCACCAGTGCCTGTTATGATAAGCAGCATGTTTATGCCTATCTGCAACCGTTTTCACACTATACGAGCGAATATTGGCAAAATAACGTCTATTCAGGGTGTACCCCTTTTTGACGCCCTTGTTCAAAGGGAACCTTCTCACCCAAGGGCAAGAAATTGTCACGATAAACTAGAGTCTTTGGGGCAGCCAACAGTGAAGATTTCGTGATCCTAGCTTGTGTGTTTTTGACACAATACCGCAGTGTAACAGACGAACAGACATGGACCGATGGACATCTAGACGATGGCTAAGACGCCTGAAGCATTCTGCTGTCGTGCATAAAAAGGATATCGATGTCACATGTACACATGTAAGTACCCAGTATTTTTCCACAAAGTTGTGTTTCTCATACAAAAACCTCTACAATGTGTCTCTATTACCAGATAATGTATAGTCCGTCAACAAAAATGGATGAAATTGAATCTCCCTTGCAGTACTGAATTTTGCCATATAGGCTGCAAGTAGCGAGATTTTCGTCAGTTTCATCAGTAATCAGTGCAAAAAATGGGAACCAATTACATGAATTTGAAACAGGGTAATGAATTTTGGAACCGGGTCCGGGTACCTGGTACAAATCACTAATTAACACTAGATGTTGAATCCTTCGCTGTTCAGAACCAGAAGTAAGTAAATTTGCATGGTGCTCAACGTCAGTGAGTAACTTGCCGAATCTTTGGCGTTGGTTTTCAGTGAATTACTTTGACTGCTTAAATTCAAGTGCATCATAGTATCATTGCATCTTGTTGTCTAAAGATTGATCCAGCGCAATTGTGTTGTGGCATCTGTAGGAGTCACTGTGAATGTGCTTCATCCAGGTTCTGTGCAAACAAATTTGTATTCACATATGCCGCAGCCTGTGCGATTTATATGTGCCAATATTGTGGCTCCGCTATTGTTTCGGGTAAGGTGCACTTAATTGTTTTTGGTTATTTTGCAGTTAATTTTAGTGTAATGAGATTAACAATACATTACCAGATTATGAGTATTAAATGGCAAAAAGATAGTAAAAATTGATACAAAATGAAAGTGCTTGTAATCTTATCTTATTGTACACTTTGAGATAGGTCTACAAAGTAAACTACACTGTGAGGCATAAAAAAACACAAAATTTATTGATCATAACATAAAGGCGGATTATTGGATTTTAATAATTTTTGATACAACTATTGTAGACACAACTTGCCATCAAACGGTTATTCAAGTTTCCACCTCACCCAACATATCCTTCTGCACTACCTGGGGAAATTAAAACGCATGAAATCAGCTAAAATGAACAAAAAAAAACGCCAAAAACCATCTGTGACGATACTGATAGGAACTTGGAGAAGGATAACAAGATTTTTATAGTTTTTGGTATAAACATTTCTGACATAACTGGCCATTAAATGGCCGTTTAAATTCCCAGCTCACCTAACGTCTGTTGCTGCATTACCTGGGAAAACAGAACAAGTGCAACATGAGACAAAAAAGAAAGAACATCAGTAAATTTAATCATTACAGATACACACACAGCTCTGATCACAGTCCATTCAACAGTATTTGCAGTGTTATGCAGCAGCGAGTTTATGGGAAGGTGTTTAGAAATATCAATGAATTCAAGTAGCGACTGGTTGAAGTCTGAAGCAGAACATTTTCAACACTGCTGTCAACAAATGGAGAATGCATCTCCCTACCTGTGTTTGCACAAATGGCCGCTATTTTGAATATTTACTGTCAGCAGTTGCACAACTAAGCATTTTGATAAACTCTCAACCAAAGTGCTAGAAATTTGGAAAAATGTGCCAAATGTGCATTATTTTAATCAAATGATGATATTGCATTGAATAAAAATGTAACATTTTGCTTGTTTTGTTTTTCCCAGGTATTGCAGAAGCAGATGTTGGGTGAGGTGGGAAAATGAACGGACATTTGATGGCCAGTTGTATCATGAATAATATGTGTACCAAAAATTATTAAAATTGGATAACCCTTCTTCAAGTTATGGTAAAAAAAATTTTGTGTGTGTTTTTTATGCTTCAGTGTATTTCAGGAAGCTATTCAGCTGACAAAGAGGCGTCCATTTCCGTAGCATCACTGGAACTGACTAACTGGTTATAGTTCCAGAGTTGTAGCTGTGTTTGTATTCTTTACTGTGTGTACAAGGAGCATTCAGTAAAATAAAATGAGAATCAATGTATTACGTTAAAGATTTTTTTACAGTCTATATGTCACATTGGTAAATTTTGATGCGGGCTGGAGAATTGTCAAGCAATGAGCCTGATTTTTCCGTTTGCATTAGCACTCCCAATTGTTTTGGTCCAACTCGCTGTGACTTCATAAATTACAATGATGACACATACACAACACACTCACATTTGTATGTAGCATAGACCTCTTAAAATAAGGACTGATGGCGGCCGTTCTCGGGTCTGTGAACTTGGGTCCATCGGTATTTTTAGTTTTTTACTATATAACTTTGTCACGTGGTCCGTTTGCTTCAAAATTTTGTACACGTGGTGGCACAGACAACGTGAACAAATAATGCAGATTTGGTTGCTACGTGTACAAAATTTTGTAGCAAACGGATCACGTTTGACAAAGTTGTAGTAAACAAGAAAGACTAGCTAACGCAAAGGGAACGCGCGACAGCAGTCCATGTATGAAGGCCCACTGCCCACTGGGGTGTTCGCGCTGAGTTAATATACAAATACCAAAATCTCCATCTGCATTGCATAACAAGTTAGTTGTGTGGCGACACCTTGCGAATGCTATAGAGTTGTGTCGCAGCTCAAAATCGCCAAAAAATCCATAAAACCTGCTATTTTGGCGTTCAAGGTCATCCAAGGTCATTGCTCTGGATGGCAATCGAAAGCCCGTGTATGACTTCCTATTAGTGATTGATAGTAACCTAGGCCCTATCTCGCACCGTTTCTGAGATACAGCGACTTATTGGCTCAAAATCATAAAATTTTCCTACCTCCTCTCATTTTGCACTCTCGCTAGGGGTGACCCCTTTCAAATTTATGCAAAAACTTTACGGTTCCTGAAACTAGTCTTCTAGGCAGCCGACGGTAAAAATTAGGTAATTCTAGCTTCACCGTTTTTGACTGATCCACCCGTGTGACAAACAGACGGACAGAATTGCGATGGCTAAGATGCGCTATAGCAGTACCTGCTGTTGCGCGTAAAAACTAAAAATACAGATGGATCAAAGTTCACAGACCCGAGCATGGCTGCCATCAGTCCTTATTTTAAGAGGTCTATGGTATGACGTATGTAGAGAATGTAAGTTTCTACTCATACACAGAATGTGAGTTTTTTTAATTCTGATACACTGGTTATTATTACTTGCTGAATGACCCTCGTATTTACTAATGTTTGTAGACTGCAGAAGAAGGCGCACAGACCAGTATCTACGTGGCTGTGTCAAAAGACCTTGAGGGCATTAGCGGAGAATATTTTTCGGAGTGTCGTATTAGCAAACCAGCAAGCTTTGCACTAGATGATGGTGTAGCAAAGAAAGTGTTTGAATTATGTGACACTTATGCAAACTATGACATGCTTGCTGCGAGCAAATAACCATGTGTGATGTACAACTGTCAAGAACACCGTGTTGCTTGCAACGTGTTAATCACTGACTAAACAAATGCATTTCTTATGACATTATATTCATCACAGTATTGCCTTTACAGAGATTGGTCCATTTTCTGCTTTCCTTGTAGTGATTGTTTTTGTCATTCTTCTTAAATAATTGTATATTTTGCTCTGTAGACTAATTTGTCATTTGTTATAATGATATTTTTTGTAACACAGAATGTGCTGAAGATGTTCGTAATACATTGTTTCGTATTCTCACATTCACAATAAATTCTACTGCAGAATGAAATTCAAGCACATAGCATTGATGCATCTCCACGATTAGTGATAACAGATATGTACAGGGTGGGCCAAAAAAACCGTACCTGTTTGAGCATTAGCGGTAGAAAGATGTGTGATACATCAAAAGTTTCAGAATACTGTAAAAAATAAATAACAAATTTGCATAGTGAAGCATTTAAATATTCTTTGCCTAATTTGCATAAATATTCGTCGCCCACAAAATTCTGCCAAATTTGACGTAACACATGGATTTAACATAGACATTTGGGGCCAAATTTTCGAAACTTCTTAGGAAGATCTTTGATAGACTTCTTTTCCAAAGAAAGTATGCGGATTTTCGAAACTTTTTTGGAAACTTCTTAGGAAGAATTTAGGCAAATAGATAGGAAAGCACTAACCTTGTCCTACACGGAGAAAGCTATGTAATAGAACGAAATTTGCAAAAAAGTACGTAACGTTGACACTTAGCTTAGACGTCATATGTGACGTCATAGGTTATTTGCATAACGCTGCGGTAAAATCAACAATAAGTAAGTAAAGGAAAGTGACGTTTGGTCAACTTAGAAAACGAAGCGGTGTGTAAAATGCGTTTCCCGTGGACGTGCTAAGATAAGAAGTTTTCCAAAGAAGTCGCATGGTCGGTATAAGCGCATCTGATTGGTTGAACTAGTTTAGGAAGATAAGAAAGAAGGAGTTCTTTGGAAACGCAAACAAAGCCGTCGAAAATTCGGATAAGAAAACTTCTTTGGAATTCCTAAATAATCTGACATAGGAAGATCTATGAAAAATATCTTAGGAAAGTTTCGAAAATTTGGCCCTTGAGCTTTTATAACTTAGCGATCTTTATTGATGGAAAGGCGCGTAATATGCCAAGTTTCAAAACTGTGTACAGAAGAAGTGTACAACTTGCACGTCTCAGCATTTAAATATGTTTTGCCTGATTTACACAAATCTGTCCCACCCTTATAATCATGCTAAATTGGCAGTAAAGCATGAATTATAAGTTGATTTTCATTCAGCATACAGTAAAAAATCAACAATCATTAATGCTTACATTGAGTTTGGATGAAATACGACACAGGCAGTTGCCCAGCTTTTGCATTCATAACCATTATCAGTCCTTTTAGGCAGCTGATCGATCGCTGGAGTCAAATGTGTTCAGGATCAGCTGAGCCCAGCATTTGATTAGCACACATTTTAGCTGGACAGTTACTGAAATTTTGTGACCATGCTATCTGTTGCAATGCCCCCACACAGACTAATTCACAGAATTTAAAGCTGGACTTTTTGCCAGTGAGTTTTTGAGTTCAACGAACTCGGGCACATGGGAGTGCAGGCAAATGCCTAATTTCAGGGATAATAAAGATTTAGGTAAATTAGGCAAAAAATGTTTAATGATTTGCTATGCAAGTTCGGCCCTTTTGTCTACAACATTCTGAAACTTTTGACATATCACACACCTTTCTACGGGTAACCATCGCTGAGTTATCAACGCTCAAACAGGTCCGTTTTTTTGGCCCACCCTGTACATATCCAGTGGCTTCTATCCCCCAATCTGGAATCAAAATCGCGTGCAACTTCCTCCCACCCAGTTTTTGGCTCAAGTTCCGCCCCAATTTCCAACTCAAGTTTTCCCTTCCATTTTGGGCTTCTTTCACCCTATGGGGAGGAAGTTTTGTTAAGAATGTAGATTGAAAAATAGTAGGGAAGTGAAAATAGGTGGGGTTTGTTAAGGGCTCAGTTTGCCCAGTAAAAAATAGGGAGAAAGTTTTGATTTACAACCTTAACAAAACTCACCCCCCTATTTTTGACTGGGCGCAAGCTGCGCCCACCAGGTATAGGAATAGAAGCCACTGTACATATCATAGCTAAGGCTGTGAAATTTATCGCAATAGTCACAAACTTCACGAATTTGTGCACGTGATAAATTTATAAATCATGCCAAAAATTGCCACATTCGCAACAGTTTCATGTTTCAGTTTGACTTGTAGGGTTATTTTGCTGCACGTGTGGCATGTTCAGAAATGGCAAAATCATATTCCTAATTGCGGGTTACAATTCTTTCAAAGCCATTCGATTCAACGACCCTGATTACACAATAAGAAAGATATATTTTGCCAATCTGAGAACGTTTTCAGTATTTTTGGCATCTGACATCTGCTATATATTTCTGCTTTACTTTACATTTTTTTTTAAAATTGCAGTGAACATGTATGAAACTTCTTGTTACACACGCAAGCAATCGATTTCCACTGTACTGTGCTTATGCGTCAAGTAGAAAACATGACGCCACAAAGTCTGCATAGTTAGCCACAATCATCCTGCAAATTTTTCAAGTTTTTGCCCAGAAAAAAAATCACAGCCTTAATACTAGCCAGTCTGTACAAGCTCTTATTACTGCAGATAGCAGCCAAATTCAGTACAAGAAGTTCAGTATGAGTTACTGAATCTTTTTTTCATTAACTTGCATCAACAAATTAAGCGAATCAGGTTACTGAAATACTAACGTCATAAAATACTAACATCTTATGAAAAGTCTCATATAGAAATCAGATATGTAACGATATATCTGTACTGACTAACGGACTACTGATAAACAACACTGAAAACAGTTTATATACACTAATTGGAAAAACATAAACACTGTCAAAGCTGACTCACATGGATGAGTACGAGGGGCGTTCAATAAATTCCAGGACTACATCCTTAATACAACGACAGTAAATCGCACATTTCTGACTGTTGTGTTACTTTTCAACATATTCTCCCTGCAGTTCACCGTAGTGTTCCCATTGTTCTACAAGTCGGCTGGAACCCGTAGCATTAAATTTTTTATTGGCATCTGTAGAAATTTCCAGACACGATGCTGTAGAAAATCTTCATAATTCTTGAACTTTCCAAATGATTTGCCCTGTGGTCCAAACAAATGAAAATTACTTGGAGCTAAGTCTGGGCTGTATGGCAAATGCTGTAGCAGTTTCTGGCCCATCAGCATCTCTTCAATTTTCTTAACTGTCTAATGGACCTATTGTATGGTGGGGCACTGCCATTTTGAAGAATAACACCACTTAGGCAGCAAACCTGGTCAATTGCTGTGAATTGCTGGTCGTAATCAATCAGACAATAATGCACAGTAATATTGTTCATTCACAGTATGTCCTTTAAGCAAAAAGTCTGCAAAAAGAACTTTCCAAGTAAACCCAAAAAAATACTTTGTCTGCAGCCGACCGTTTTTGTTGTATGCAGTGCTCTAAACTGACATCATCACTGACTGACGATCGCTGCAAAAGCGGGCGATCTATTCAAATACTTTCAAACATGATAAAGTGTCACTGCTAATTACTACATATAACGTACAATAAATTTCAGCACTTTCTACGTCTTCTGTGACTAGAAAATTTTATGATTATTCACTGACTAGCCAAACGTCAATGCCCATCATTTAAATCTTAATAATAATGATGTCACAGTGTGACATCATAAGCGAAACCACGTTAAGTGATGTGCAATAGTGGCTGTACAACTTCATAATAGTTTTAGTTTTCAACTGTCACTGTGTGCTTACTGAGAAGAACAGTCCTGGAATTTATATGAACGACCCTCGTACAAAAACAATCAGCCGCAACATGTGGCCATTAACACAACAAAGTTCTCCATACAACATCCTCGTAAGTACCAGGTGCCTATGTGCATATGGATTTGTAAAAAATTTAAGATGTACCCTACAGATATCCTAAGTTACAACTATAGAAATCATGAGCTACATAAAACTGAATCAAAGTGCATGTCGGAAAAAATCATCACGGATTGTCCCTTTCATACTAGTGTCACAGTAGTGCACTAACATCTGAAAAGTGCACTGCAAAGCTAACAACACCATACTTCCTAGCACTATCATGACTAGATGGATTTTAATGATATCAGAATGTTTCAACAAACGGCTGCTGTTTGAAATCTGTATTGTCGGTATAAGGGGTGACTTAGACCACTGCATTCTGTACTTCGCTGACCTTCAGTGAACAGTAGTAGAACGAACGGAGCAGAAGTATCAGTGATAGAACAAGCACAACTGCCAAGCACAACAGAAAACAGCTTCCGGTTATCACATCAACTATCGTGACTACTGACTTGCTACTGACTGTATAATTGCTTGATTTTAAGAAAAAGGTATATTTTTCAGAAAAAGGTATAAATACATATGGGTCTTGCCCGTATGTCATTCCTGCATCGGCTCGAGACTCCTAATGAAAGGCACTGCAAAATCAACATGGTTTCATGTTCCACATGGTAAAACAAGAAAATCCCTGCTAACGCAACAGTGGTGCACCATCGTACGCTAGTGATCCGTAGACTTCATCTGTACGGCTTTCGGCTACAGTTTCAAAGAAAGCCCAGTAAAACAAAATCAGTTGCCAGAGGGCACCAGATGACCAGCGGCTAAATATCCATAGTGTTTTACTTGTATTCACCACAGAGCACCACCTATCTCGCTCTGCCAACGCCGTACTGCCTGAAAATCGCAAATTTTTCGCAAACCCCCTCTCATTTAGTGCCCTCATTCGAGGTGACCTCCTTCAAATTTATGGAAAAGCTTTACGGTTCCTGAAACTAGAGTCTTTATGGCAGCGATGACGAAGATTTGGTGATCCTATCTTGCACCGTTTTTGACTGATACACCTATGTGATGGACAGACAGAGACAGACAGAATTGCGATGGCTAAGATGCGCTGAAAGCAGTAGCTGCTTCTGCGTGTAAAAATACTGCAACAGCAAGTCTCAAAGTTCAGTTCCTTGGATTGGCCAAACCTAAGCTTGTTAACACAAGCAACATGCAACATCACAAGTCAGTGCTATCAGAATCAATGAAACATACCAGTTTCAACGAATTAGACATATCAGCTATTCATAGCCAATGTAATTTCTAATCCACTGCTTGGAATGTCTGTTCTGCTGCAAATGTATTTATAATTCCATAACAAGCTTGCAAATAAAACCAGCCAGCCATCAGAATGATGGAAAAAAGCAAATGATACAAAAATACCTAGGCATGAAACCTACTACTTTCAAAGATGGAAAAGATGAACTTACTGACGTATGCTGCATAAACACCTCCATTGGAGACCGCCTTAGACTGCGTAAACACCTTATGCCAAACATACAAGAAAGATTAAGAAATAAAAATAGTAGTAGTAACTATAAAATTACTTCAACTTACTTGCATCTAACTTGATCAAACATGCAGTACTAAGAAAACAATGTGCAATGGCTTTATTACAGCACTCCATGTCTAAAATTATTGCAAACGTTTTTGTCGTCTCATTTTCATACGGGCTGTAACTGCAGTTCCTGTCACATGACTATGATTAACAGCAGTAAAATATAAAATAACAGAAAAAATATGACATAAAGCACCAATACTTGGAGAAAATGTCTGCCTGCCAGTGAAAAGTGCAACTGTCACAAACACTACAGAACTGTAAGACAGGGGTGAATTGGTGAAGTTGAGAAGTGGTTAGGTCAGTGAACTTACAATGACAAGAATTCCTCCAGCCAGCAGCAGAAGTCCTGGAATGAAGAACATTAGACCTCGATTACGCACAAATGCTCTTCTCACGGCAGACCTACAACGTAATGTATACGTCATTTGCGTTTACTATTCTTTGGACTTTGGAGGCCTACATGTGACTGTAAACAAAAAGTTCAATCTGCCACGACTTTTACCTCGGTGCTTTTTGATTCAGTTTTTATTACTTAAAGGTCCATGGACACCAAAATTAACTTACCATTTTCCTAAAAAAGACATACTTCTGAAAATTTTGACAGTAATATTTGGACGCAATGTTTTGTCAACACGGAGAAAATTGCATTTGAAATTGACAATCTACAAAAATGACGCAGAAAACACGCTGCCATGATGGCCCCCAGTGACGTCACTAGCCTAGCCTAAAGACATCATGAATATTAATGGCCTAGCCAAGGTTGATGATGTCACTGGATAATCCATTAATATTTATGATGCCTATAAGCTAGGCTGATGACGTCACCAGGGGAACTGATAAATTAATTTTTTTAGCACAATGTAACGTAATGCTGCATTTTGTTTGAAATTGCACATTAATTTCATATATTTATGAAGCTCAAATCGACATATTACATATGTGAGGTTAAATGTCTAATTTAAATCTACATAAATTGCTCGAGTGAGTTTGACCATGGCCATGGACATGTAAGATTTCTGTATAGTATTTTCTCAGCAACATCAACTGGTTGTTGTGAATTACTTTCTCAGTCACCACCCTGCAAACAGTTCCCATTATTCATTCATCTAGGATTTTATTCACTCATACACTTTTATCATTGTATATAATGTTGTTTTTATATAAGCCTAATGACCTTGATCTTGTCAAGTATTTATCCTTTCTTTTAGAACATAACTTAAATGCTTTTAACCATTTACGGCACTGAATGGCCTATTGTGTACAGATATGTTGTTCAGAAGCTACTTACTCAGCAGCATTACACATTATCCAAGTAATATAATACTGACATGGCCAAATGTAATATTGCACGATGGTTGCTATATACCTGACAAATAAATAACAACCACTGATAACAGGTTAATAAAAAATGTTGAATAAACAACAGACACGTGTTACAAGCGGAGCTCTTATCTATGCACATCTATCCAATCAACTAATGCAGTGTTTTTCAACCTTTTTTGCTGCACCCTACACAAGTTTCAAAATCACTCACAGAACCTCGTGCAATGATCCATGAGTCCAGTGGTGTAAGCAAAGTGGAGGTTTTAGTACATCTGAAGACCGATGTTTCTTTCTATTCAACCAAAAACATTCTGCAAGGCGGTCACCAAAGGCAGTTTAGCCCCTTCCACCAACTCAAAAAATTATCATCGGATCTTTTACGCTTTACATGGACGCCCTCGGGCAACTAGCTATGCTGCTGCATAAGGCTTTTTATATCTTTCAAGCAGAACATTTCAGGTATTAAAATTCTTTCACTATATAAACAAATGATTTAGTAACACTAACACTAATACGTTAGTGTTCATTGTGCAATGCAAATAGCCTACGTTAAATCTGTTAGCCCTTAGTGTTTAATAATTTGATGGCATGGTCTGATGTAATTTCACACGATAGGTTATTTTTTTTGTCTTTTTTATACCGACCAACCGCGGAACCCTTAGCAGATGCTCACGGAATCCTTGGGTTCCGTGGAACCCCGGTTGAAAATCACTGAACTAATGAATGCTTAAAGATACCGGGCTCTTGCATGCTAGCCACATTAACAGCAACAAAATAAAATCAGTGCTGATTTTTACAAATGACTTACACTTTTCTGCAGTGAGGGCAGCGTGCCAGCACATTATGTGATGCAGAGAGCTACAAACATTATTGAACACAACATGACTAACTGTTTCATCGGTGCAGCAATTACTTCTACTGAGCAAAATATCTCCTGCACCTACACTGTCAGAACAGTTATGCAGACTGGACTAATTCCTGGGCAAGCAATTTCAGATGAGACTGCTTATCTAAAGCAGTAAATGCAATGTTTCTCCTGCATCTTAACTCCTCTGCAGCAGAATTGACAAATGTTGCTGCTTTCATCGGACATGTCTGCTATTACGTATCAATTACTGTGCAAAAAGAAATAGCCATAGAACAAAGTTATTGTCAACAAATGAATTACGGCTTTTTCGCCCCTTTGCCATTTTGCCCCTGGTTGATTTGCCCCCTGGCTTGTTTGCCCCCTGGCTCGTTCACCTCCTGGCTTGTTTGCCCCTCGGCTAATTCCCCTCTCAGCTTGGATGATTCGCCCTCCGTTGAGTAATGAATTTGTCTAACGTAGACTACTGGTAATATTTTCTATTTTGATTTTGTTTACAGAATGACAACAACCTCAGCGTATCGTCAATCAACTGATTAGTAGGCCTAAATAATTCAATTAACGTTATATGTGACAAAATGCTTGGTGTAATTTAGTGATTACAGCACGAAAACAAAAATCAGTCATCTCAGGATCCGTAGCAACAACGTTGTACAGTAACAAAGTAGCTATAATTTTCTAACACATTTGCAAATTTCTGATACTGCTTAATTCTGACAGAAACCCACAAATTTCTACATCAATCTCAATTTTGTTTTCTCCACAAAACTGTGATTTTGCTGCAAGTATCTCATTGTTGGGACAACAAAAATACCTAAAACGCTAAAGACCAAACGTCAGTCTGCTGCACGGATGCTGCATGTGTGTCAACTCAGCCTTCGTTTGAAATGAATTTTTGTGGGTATACTTGCATGGGTTGAGGCTTAATAACCGCTACTGCGTGCTGACGACTAAATAAAAGCACCTCTGGAGAGCAGTCTGTAAATGAACCCAAATAGGTGCTAAACTGGTCCTAACCAATAGGCGGCCAGTAGGCAGGTACCTGGTAATTAGAGTATAGTACTGCTATTTGGCGCTATGATAAATGGGGCAATTGAAGAACGTTTGCTGAAACCTGCTGCATGGCTCAGTGGGCAGCGTCACGTATCCGCTGCGCGAAATGTCCTGGGTTCAAGTCCTCGTGCATGCAAACTTTTTGCAACTTTTTTTCTCTTCTGTGTCGTAATTATTATTTTTTTTGAGGTAATAAAAATCTGAGTTGGGGTTAAATGTTGCAAAAAAGTAAAGTAAGCGTAGCAAAGTTTGACAACATTTAACCCTAAGTCAGACATTTATTACCTCGAAACAAATTAATTACGATTCTCGCATTTTTTCACATTTTAAGGTTAGGGTCAGTTAGGGTTAGGCATAGGGTCAGTACTTAGGGTTTGTGCCACGGTTTGTTAGTTGCTGCGTAAATTACAGTTGGGTCAATTGAGCACCAATTTGGGTTGACTTCGGTAGTGCTGTCCCAAGACGCTTGTCCACTAAACAGTCACACAAACGTTTATTTCCATCATCATGCTAAAAATTGTCTAAACATTAAATTATGTATTATATCATACATATTATAGTTTATTGCCCTTGTATTAATATTGAATTACCAGTGTTCAACGGGGCAAATCGTCCAAGCTAAGGGGGCGAATCAGCCAGGGGGTGAACAAGCCAGAAGGCAAATCAACCAGGGGCGAACATGCCAAGGGGCGAATCGTCCACGGTGAGGGGGCGCATCAGCTAGGGGGCGAAAGAGCCAGAGGCAAGAAAGCCAAAAAGCGAAATGGCTAAAAGGCAAAAAAGCCAGACACCCAATAAATAGCAATAATGTCCAGATGTTATTTCACGAAGTAACTTGGACATGTTTTGTTTTCATATACGAATATGACACAAAGCACGTGGAACATCTTTTGTCTATGCTATAAAAATACTGGTAAACGTTACATAAATAAAAAATAAAGCAGAACTCACAAAAAATAATTCACGGCAGTAAGCACATGTCACACGCATTGATTCAGAATTTGTGACTGAAGTGACTTCAGCTCCGGGAACTCGAACTACAATGACTCTTTTGCTACAATACAGTACAAATTAAACACTATACAAAATGTCCTGTAAATTTTTCCTGTAAATTTTTAAAAATTTACTACAAGGTGACATTTGGATCTTCAGGACATATGTTAATTTCAACAAAATGATCAAAAACAGTAATATTTTGCAACATAAAAATATTTTTGCAAACATACATGAAATAAATCATGCATTTTCGTTCACAATGATATTGAAGAAATTATATAGAGTATAGACATACTAACAACTTTAAAAAATTCATTAACCAATAATATCTTCAACTGCAGCTATTAATTTCCAAACCTCCAAACCTACAGAAATAATCAAACAATCAGCATAGTGATAAACGATTAATTACTGATTACAAATGTTTCATACAGTACTAACAAAATACCTTCATTACAAAAATGTCACATACCAGTTTTCACGAGGGCAAGAAATGCGCTGTGAACTAGCTTTGCAGATTAGCAAACAGTTGCATGTACATCGGACATATTTCTTTCCTGCAGGTGCAGGCCTGATTGCCTGCAGTAACAGAACAAGTGATAGTATGTAAATTTCAGACACTGCATCATCAATTTTCACACCTCAGATATAAAAGGCATAGGCCATATCCATATATTCATATAGTCTGCTGCTACAAACAGACTTGCTTAGTACAAATAAGGTTAGGGTTAGGGTTAGGATGAAGGATAGGGTCAGTGGTTAAGGTTTGTGCCAGTGTTCATTTATGAGAAATTGTACGAATTGTACTTGGAGTGGCGTCACAAACTCTTGTTTTTCAATCTACTCAAAATAGGGAATGGGTGATAAAAAGGCATAGGCCATATCCATATTCATAGGGTCTGCTGCTACAAACAGACTTGCTTAGTACAAATAATTGCTGACACCAATGAAACAATTAGTCATATTGTGTTTAATAATCAAAATCTCTACAGATGAGTTAAAATAATTACCAAAAAAAACTGAAACCATGTTTTTTTTAGTTTCACACATTATACCAAATTTGTATATGTACTGACACAGCAAAACTATCATAGCAATTGAAGTTCCATTGCAAAACATCAAGACTTCATTTGAAAAGCCGATAGCTGACAGAACAGTCCAAAAGGAACAAAAAACCTAGAGTCTGTCTGGCGTGCAGGACCTTGAGACAAGAGTTAGACGAGAGTCTTGGAATTGATGAGGACTCTGGGGCCAAATTTTCGAAAACTTTCCTAAGACATTTTCCAAAGATCTTCCTATGTCAGATGATTTAGGAATGCCAAAGAAGTTTTCTTATCTGAATTTTTGACGGCTTTCTTTACGTTTCCAAAGAACTTCTTCTTTTCTTATCTTCTTAAACTAGTTCAACCAATCAGATGTGCTTATACCGACCATGTGATGTAATCATAATCAAAACTTCTTAGGAAAACTTCTTTGGAAAACTTCTTATCTTAGCACGTCCACGGGAAACACATTTTACACATCACTTCGTTTTTTAAGTTGACCAAATGTCAATTTCCTTTACTTACTCATTGTTGATTTTACCGCAGTGTTATGCAAATAACCTATGACATCACATATGACGTCTAAGCTAAGTGTCAACATTGCGTACTTTTTTGCAAATTTTGTTTTATTACACAGCTTTCTCCGTGTAGGACAAGGTTAGTGCTTTCCTATATATTTGTCTAAATTCTTCCTAAGAAGTTCCAAAGAAGTTTCGAAAATCCGCATACTTTCTTTGGAAAAGAAGTCTTCCAAAGATCTTCCTAAAAAGTTTCGAAAATTTGGCCCCTGATGCCTTGGCAAGCACTATAGTCCTGGAAGGTGAACACTGCCTGGAGTCCCACCAAACAGGCAATAGCCTCAGGTCTGAAATCAAACACTCCCTGTCCTGCTGGAGCAGCGTCAGCCACTTGCTTTTCACTTGGAGCGGCGTCACAGAATCTTGTTTTTCAGTCTAGTCAAAATGGTGAATGGGTGATAAAAAAGGCATAAGTCTGTTTCTATAATTAATTATCAAAAAATCACATTTGGCAGCCTGGCCTGCTTCAAAGTAACTCCAGAAACATTAGCCACTTAAACACAATATATCACAGTCAGGAGTAGTACTAATAATACATACAGTTGCCTCGTTACAGGAGACACATTTGACAACATGCTGATTGAGATGGCCTTGCAGGTTGATCATGGCCTGGCAAACTTTACAGTTGATCATCGGAATGCTTCCATATCCAGTTGGAGTGTACGGCGGAGGCAGCTCATCAGCTGCAACACTGTGGATAACCTCTTCTTCACGTCCTGCTGCTACAAACAGACTTGCTTAGTACAAATAACTGCTGACACCAATGAAACAATTAAGTCGTATTGTGTTTAATAATCAAAATTCAGTTAATTTGTGCAACAAAACTGAAGCAAATGCGAGCATAAATATGGTGACAGTGATGGCGCAATTGCATTTTTCCCCAGAGAGCGTTTTCACATACCTAGGGTCAGTTAGGGTTACGGTGAGGGATAGGGTCAGGGGTTAGGGTTTATGCCAGTGTTCATTTATGAAAAATTGTACGAAATTGTTCGGTAAAAATAGGAATTCTAAGTATGCGAAAACGCTCTCCGGGAAAAATGCGATTGCGCCGACAGTGAGCAACATCATAACTAGATAATCATGCACTGCTTCAGCATAATATCATGATCTTTAGTGTGCCAGATGAATAGCGTATTCAGGCTTACTGCAGAAACGTGCAAAATAATACCTTCGTTAATACAATACAATACAATACAATGAAAAATTTGCACTCAAAAACTGACAAACACACTGTCAGTTTAATCTAGCACATAAACTAAAAAGAACTGAATTGTTTAAAAGAAAAATGAAATG
>Ga0056128_1002328_pt1 | contig 22410 bp, 10 predicted proteins | sample WorMetLIZISLAND2_FD_71113 | JGI IMG/M metagenome (GOLD analysis project Ga0056128, IMG submission 71113) | Marine gutless worms symbiont microbial communities from Max Planck institute for Marine Microbiology, Germany - Olavius geniculatus... ... | reverse complement strand
TTTAGATCGCTAATGCCTCTGTTGTATAATCGCATCTTCTGAGTTTGTGTATTTCTGTTTTTATTTAGGTTTTAGGCTTGTGTGTGTTCTTTTTGTGTCCATTTCTTTTATTTCTTTTTTATCTGCATATTGTGTTGCTGCTGTCGGTATGACGAAAATAAAGATGTATATTAGGACCCATATGCCTGTAAGTAATGGACAGATGCATGGCCAAGGCTTGAAATGGGGCCCATTAAGATGGCTGCATCATAAGTAAAATGCATTTGACAAATAGCCAACGACAGTATGAAACAGCAAACACTTGAAAGAGCAAACATAATAACACTGACACAACTCAGTATACAAAAAACGATAAAATCATGTACCGAGCAGATTGTTGGGTGTCAGGTACATTGTTCCACTGACACAACTGAATGAAGTTAGAAAACAATCGCTGCTGGCAATTGTCTTCATCAGTCAGCTTGGTCATGTTTGGTATGATTCTGCCAACAACCGCTGTCAAGAATTCTGGATATTTCGCCTGCACATCTTGCTGTAACTGCACGAATATGTGAAGCTGCAAGACAAAATACTGAAAATAAGTATAACCTGTGTTAAATGTACCAAATACACATAATAGCCCAACACACACGAGTGAAAAAGCACTAGAGGAGCAAACAATGACGAAAAATGTAAATAGCCTTCAAAAATTAAACACATTTGCCATGTGATGTAATACAATGGAAAAATTGTAACATGCATGCCAAAACTGATAAACTCGGCTAATTAAATCAAACAGAAAATTAACAAAATAGCTGTAAAACAGCACTGATAAAAGCTCGCTTCAACTTCCAAAAATCCTTTGTTAATTGCAAGTTTCCGATGTCACTGATCATTACAAACATTTCACTCCTCTTACTAAAGGCAAATGAATCTCTTCAACTCACCCGCTGTGCATCATTGATGGACCGCAGCAGTTGACAACCGACATCAATAGCTGCCAATTCACCACAGTGTAGTGCCAGGCAAGACAACAAACGATACAACCACGTAACCCTGAGTACACATCAACCGACAGACAGACAAATGTTTTGCAGATGCGGACCTAACACTGTGTATCAACTCCAATTGATTTCAGACAAGGCAGCATTGACAATGAACAGTTTCAGCACATGCTCTCTCTACACATTGTGGTTTGGGTGTCAAAATCGCAAAGATATAACTAAGTCTTAAATCTGTGCCTTTCAAGTTTGCTTACTTACTTACTGACATCAACAAACTCCAGATCATAGCAGACCAAAACAAATATACTGATATACAAAAACAAACGAGACTGCCAGCATGCCAAAACCAACCAAAATATTTAGCAACAATCTCAATAACAAGTACGATCACTCATACATTCAGTTTCCTTATGACTGACCAATATTTCGTCTACAGATAAGTGAGGTTAGATGATGTATACAAAGGGAAACCCTCAAGTGCACTGCTGCAGCATGCTTCTTTCTATAGGCCAGATGCCTGGGAATTATTCAACCAACACTGTCAAAGCACAAGATAAATAAATAAAAATATAAGCCATTTAAACACTGCTAATGTCAATTGTGTGGCTCGGTGGTGTAGCGGTAGCGTGCTGAACTTATAACCCCAACGTTGCATGTTCGACTCCCATCTGGTGCACTGCCAGGTAACAACCTTGGGCAATTTGTTCACACACGTGCCTCTATTCACCAAGCAGTATAATTTGGTGCCAGTCAGAGTGATGATGCTCCGCGGCTGAGAAGGTAACCGTTGGTCTGGCGTCGCACTGGCCATGCATCACAGACTTAAGTGGTTTATCCATCTACGGGCTCAAAGGCCTAAAGAAGGGAGATGAGCACCCCGCCTATGCCGAAGTTGGGGTATGGCACCTTTACCTTTACCTTTAATGTCAATTAGCAAAACTTAATCTGTGATCTGATGATTTACGATGATGAAACTATGTGAAAAAGTGAGTCTTCACACGTCAATACTTCACAGTATCACGTTGTGCCAATTCTGTTCCATGCCATCAGAGCTAAAAAATTAAAGATCATCTACAAGATGATGGGCGACTTCACTTTTTGACTTAGACTTTTGCCGAACCTTCTCGCTGAGCGAAAGCTAAGCTAAAGTCTGTACTTAGACCAAAGTTCAACTAAACGATTAAAAATGGCGGAAAACTGGTAAACCTAACAGGAAACAAATCAACTAGTTACGTTTGGACTTGCTTATTTAATTGCGCAGCGCACGCAAATGACGTGATTATGTAACGTCTTACGTCATTGTGAAGCCATCACAATGTTTATTTTTGGTACCAGATTGTTTTAATTTACTAAACTCTCCGTGTTAGTCGCCATGTTTTCGCTCAGCGAAATCACATCACTTTCTGACTTAAGTAGGTACTTAGACCGAAGTTTAGGCTCAGCGAAAGTCTCAGCGAAAGTCAAAGTCAAAAAGTAAAGTCGCCCAATGTAACAATAAAGTAGCAGTGCATAGCCTTGGCCACACGAGATAATCTTTAGTACCTGCAGGCTAGAACAGTGCAAAATGCTATTATCATTAGCAACAAAAGACAGAAGACATAATACTGTATTAAGTATGTTTTCACTAACTCAGTGGTGTGATTCCAGTCGAAAATTCACACATACTACACTTGAAATAAGTCCAAAAATGTAGTAAATAAAGCAGTAAATGAATAATTTGAAAAGGATACGATTTTGTACCATATATTTGCTGTTTTCTCTTGTCAGTCACCAACCTTATAACAACCCAACACAAGCAGGATGTGACACCACAGGCCAAATGGTGTGCAAAACTGCGGTAAAGCAATTGCTGCAATGAATTACTTTGCATCCGAGTCTGACGTGGCAAGAAGATGACACAGCTGACTAATGGATGCAGCAGAATTCAACGACAGAAGCAAAGGATTCTCAAAGCGCTGATCACAGCTACGACTGTTCACTACTCGCTGTAGTTCCAGTAACAAATGATTCTACAACACACAAGAACGCTTAGTTCACTGATACTAGATGCTGTGTGGAGCAAACTGGCCACCCTAAGTCTCCCCCAGTCCCAATTTTTGCCAAGCGTGGATCGAGTTTGTTAAACTATGACATAATACGTGACAAAAATTGTAGTTTGCAATGTCATTTCCTGATTGTCAGTATGTTGTTCCATTCCACGGATTTCTGAATTTACGATCAAAAGTTGTCCGAAATCATGCCAAATTTAGGACGTTAAACTCCTCAAATTTAGGAACTTAGTTTCTAAAGATACGCCCTTTTCTGATCATGTGACAACGTTTCAAAGGAATTGGCCAAAGAATCTAAAAAATATGTGCTGTTCTACTTGCTAACCATGCAATGTATACTGACATACGTGAATACATGCACCTACAATACCTAGAAACAATTACTAACTTGAAACAATCTGTCATCATCACTATTATTATCAAGAAAAACCTACACATGTATTCAATGCACAATGCTCAGATATATTTGGTTTCTATTTTATACATCTACTTATTTGAAATTAATCGAGATTATGACAAAGCCCAATGCAGAACACCTTGGAATTTGTGGAATATTTTTTTCGCAAAGCCGCCATCTTTCATGACACCTAACCAATAACACTAAATCATAAAAAGGAAAAGAAAAGTGCCATAAGTGCTACATTACTGTAAAAGAATAGCTCAGTGGTCACTGGTCAAGTCAAAGTGGAAAATAACTATGCATTTTCCACTATGACTTGACTGTAGCTAAAAAGGTAATCTGCAACCGGAAATTATAACTTTGGCAGTATAACACAACAACTAGATAATACAAAGTAACAAATAAAACAGATGAAACCAACAAGTTATCACAACAAAACTGACAAACAGTTGACTAAATGTACACACAAAAATAAACAAAATGAACAAAATTCAATAAATAACTTACCAGTATGCTGGCTGATCCACACTGAATTGATGACTGTATAGCCTTCTTGTCTGAACCTTCACCTACATACAAGTAATAGATCCATATATTTATTTCCGAGATCAACCGGCAATGCCTGTTGTTTCAAAAACTTATGGTAACAGCTGGTGACAAACATCCCAGACACAAAAATACATCATACAGTATATGAAGTAATGCAATTAGCAAAATAAAGCAATTAACAATCAGTGAAAAGCAACCTGTCACTTCTAGCTACTTTGGCAACATTCACAAACCTGCTTCATGTGTGTTTAGCCATATGCAACCAAAACTGCAACAGCAACTGCGAAAGTTTATTTCTCGGCACAAGACTAGCTTGTAATAACTCCTGAACGTCCAAGCATGTGCACATAAATTCTACTGCGGCCTTCAGCTATCACGAATGAAAAGCCACTAAATGTACTTACTAATATTTTCCTTAGTCATTAGCAACAGTTCTTAGCTACACACATTGTTGTCAAAGGCAAATTTAACAGTCGGCCACTGGTGCCGATGAGGCCCCTGGCCTTGGAGGCCCCCGGAAGACTTGACTTGCAATTGCAAAATCCTGACTGCAACTTCAACTGAGTTTATGATTTTCTTTTTTAAACTGGTATAACATCATTGCATATATATTATGGCGACATATTGTAAAGCTTACGGTCTCTCTGTTCTATTTATTACTCTGCTCGCAACCTATTAATTTGCCACCAGATGTCAGATTTTAAAACAAAAATGCACTGAATCTGATTTCGACTGGGGCTCTGCCAGACCCTCTAAGAGAGCTCACAGCGCTCCCCACACCTCCTAGCTAGATTTGAGGAACCGACTTCAAAGAAATCAGAGGGAAGACGGCATGCAGGGAGAAGAGTGAGTGAGTGAGTGAGTAGGGTTTAACATCCCACCCGATGCAGTATAGGTCATTTACAGGCAATGCACATACACACATATAATAATAAAACACTAAGTTTAACCTTTACAACAATGGAACAGAAAGTTTAACCTTTAGAGAAAACCTAACATGAAACACAAAACACTAAAATGACCTAAACCTAAAATTGTAAGAACTTGCCAATATAACTGCACACATGTAAGAGTAATGGCAGTTCTGATAGTCTTCTCTGTTATGATCCAGACAGTCATCAACCTCATAAGGCTGTCTATTGGAGAACAAGGGTTGCAAGGAGGAAAGGGATGACATGAAGAAGAAAAGAGGGGAAGCCTTTCTGATGATGTGGCTGAAGAGGCTTTCTACCTTAAATCCACCCCTAATTGTTGCCAGCATAGAAACACAGTGAAACACAAACTGAAAACAAGCCAAGAATACTAACTGACTCTGAGAGTGGCACAGTTCAGAAGAAAATGTAAAAGTTTCATTGTTTCGTGATCACTTCTCATCAGCAGATGGACAATCAGATTAAACAGACTACAAACACACCCAGCCAGAAAGCAGTAATTACATCAGTGCAAAATCATACAAATAACCAAAAATTAATTGAAATAATGAAAAATCACAGATCAGTGCAAACCCTGGTAAATCATTAGTAAACAATGGCAAGTTTTGGCTGAGGGTTCAACCTCCAAATCCCCAGCATCTCTTTGGGGATCAGGGACCCCATTTAATACAATGTGTTTGCCAAATAGCAGTAAGTTCATGGAATGGTGTAACCAGGGTGCATCAATGTGACAGGCAACAGACGATAGACCACACTAAAAAGAAATGGGTAGCAATAAGCAAAATCATCAGCAGTACAGCAATTTCACCTGATAACAATGACATAAACATTCAATAAAACAGATATTCACCAGGCACATACAAAAATGCCAGCCCAGCATAAAACTAATAAACAGTAGATAAAACAGTCCATCTTTATTATCTCATTCAAGTCTATTAAATAACGCAGATCATCATTAGTCCGCCCGGAAACGGTAGTTTCTGGTAGCGGACTTCTGTTTTGCCGGCATTTATTATTCTTTTTTTATTCACAACGAGATCCCAGAAGTCTGATGTCCAATCGCCAAAAAATTTTGCACTGTGATCAAACGTTTGTTTGATTATATAATCCCCGGTCTAAAATTTTACAGAACCCTCCTCCAAAAAATTTAGGGGCCAAAAACATGCAAAATTTGGCATGATTTCGGCCAACTTAAAACATCAGCGATGAATATCTCCAGAACAAATAAGATACCGGGTGATCAAAATCGGTGAAGTACATAATCGACCATGAATCCTTCTGTATTTGGCGAAAATAGTTAATTGAATTTTGGTCCACTAAGAACGGATATCTTGACGTGGAATCATACCCACCCAAATCAACTTTTTAGAAGACCATATTTTGACCCGTAGCAGATGCTGTGCCCAGAAACTTTTAAACATGCTAGAGAATGACCAAATCTTGCCAGTGCGCAGTCAAATGGAGATGGAAGTCCCCCTACAATTTTTTAAAATGGGGGCCAAAAATTGGCTTGAAATTAGCTATGGATAGTAGGCTCAAGAAACTTTGCCATATGGTGTACCACTAGATAGGAGTGATAAAGCGAATACAACTTCTGGGAAACACTGCACGCTTAAAATTTGGGAGGGCAAAAAACGTCTAAAATTTGAGGCAATTTCGATTTTTCAGACTCTGACCACGAATAACTCTGGAACGGATGGAGCTATTGAAAAGTGGTAAACGGCATTATCATCTATGGTCTTTCCACAGAGAACAAAAAAAATTTGATAAATTTTGGTCTACTAACAGCAGTGATTACGTGAATATGTGGCTAATGTTTACCCACCCTAAGTCGATACTGAGCATTCTGCTTATGCTAATACATTTGAGTTTAAGCCATGAAACTTTGCTACAAGCAGAATTTCAACCCTCTAAATTTTACCCCCATCAGACTTATGGTGCCAGGCGACTCATGCTGGACTCTGCCACAAATCTCTAGTAATAATTATAATCTTGTTGATCAAAAAATTATAAAATAACAATACTTCTAATAACACCAAAATAACAGGATAGTAAGCCAGTATAATCACAATCGGAATGCTGGCCAATATGTGTAACTCCGCTGACCTGTTAAGGTCATGAGCAGAGCTCGATCGGCTGTACAGCTGCACTGTCAGCTGTCCAAGAACTTCCACAGACACTAAATGTCAACACAATATATGTTTATATGTTTCATAAAAAGTTCACTAAAAACAGACAATATTAAACCATATCAAGTGCAAATATAAATAGTGCAGACATGAGAAATAGTTCAAGAATATCAACCTCGATGTAAGGTGAAATACAGCAAATAGATCACAGCCCATGCAAATTTTGGCGGTTGGGACCACTATTTTGAGAGAACAGGTGTCCGTCAGGGGTTGGCAATGATAATGTCAGATAGAAAACCGATAGGTTCCTATAGGCTGTCAATAGTAACTATGCCACTAACTATAGCGGTTTGTAAACAATTCACAATGCAAGTATTTGGAGAAAACAGGGGAGTTGTAGGGGCTGCTACCACAAAGTAGCCATCAGCCAACCCTAGTTACTTGTTCCGACAGTTTACCAATAAGATGTACCATTTAGCCACAATATATGTGTGACAAACAACAAACAACAAACAAAATGGTCACATACCATGGGAAAGAAATACATTAGTGGCTGCACGTGCCAGAATGCTGGACATCGATGACAAATGAAGTATGTACAAAGAGCCAGATATCTGTAGTGCAGTTGCATCTGACTTCAATCCAGCCTACACATTTGACATCAACATATTAAAGTCAATCCTGAATTTACTCTGCAGAACCGATAACATCACCAGTATGTCAGATTGTGACCGAAATGTAGATTACACAACGTTTAACTGCCATGAACAGCAACACTTCTGAAAAAATGGCTGTACTTCTATGTCAAAACTGCAAGTCTGCAGTCACACACTATGCCATCACTTTCAACCACGTCATGGACTGGGACCATGCCAAGGTGCTAGACAGAGAAGCAACAGAATGTACTGATGGATCAAAGCAGCAACAAACATCAGGAAAATACAAGAAAAACTGATAAACTAAGACAAGGGGGACAAATTTTCGAAACTTCTTAGGAAGATCTTTGAAAAACTTCTTTTCCAAAGAAAGTATGCGGATTTTCAAAACTTCTTTGAAAAATGTCTTTGGAAGAATTTGAGATCTTTCAAAGAAGATTTTGAGAAAGGGTGCGCAATTTTTGAAACTTCTTAGAAAGAATTTAGGCAAATATGTAGGAAAGCACTAACCTTGTCCTACATGGAGAAAGCTGTGTAATAAAATGAAATTTGTGAAAAGTACACAATGTTGACACTTAGCTTAGACGTCATATGTGACGTCATAGGTTATCTGCGTGACGCTGTGGTAAAATTAACAATGAGTAAGTAAAGCAAATTGACATTTGGTCAACTTAAGCAACAAAGCGATGTCATCAATGTGTAACTTGCGTTTCCCATTGACGTGCCAAGATAAAAAGTTTTCCAAAGAAGTTTTCTTAAGAAGTTTTCAAACTAAAGTGATTACATCACATGGTTGGTATAAGTGCATCTGATTGGTTGAACTAGTTTAGAAAGATAAGAAAAGAAGAAGTTCTTTGGAAACGCAAAGAAAGCCGTCAAAAATTCGGAAAAGAAGACTTCTTTGGACTTCCTAAATCATCTGACATAGGAAGATCTTTGGAAAAATGTCATAGAAAAGTTTCAAAAATTTGGCCCAGGGTTCCTACCAACTTCCTCCTATCTATAACAAACTGTTCATCACAGCGACATCTAGTAGTGAACAGAAATTGTTCTAAGGAAGGCAATATTAGTGCCAACAAATCAGTAAAAAAAATTAGAATTTCACAAATTCTTAATTTCTTATGGTTTATTACATAGCTTGGTGCATGTAAATCATCAATATGACAGCACGTTTTTTACCTCTACAAGAGACCACATCGCCTGCTCTAGGCAATCTCCATGCTGCACGGTCAGATGACTAAGTATTCCAATGACCGACGCCATCTTAGGCAAGTTGGGATCAACGTTGGTCGTAAGGACATCAGAATGGCTGTGAGCATGAAAGTCCTGAAGTCCACACAGCAAGACTCGACTTATGATTGCCTGCGGAAAACACGACCTGCATCAAATATGTCAACAAATAACTTTAATTTCTGAATATATCTTCACATAAATTAATAACGTAATACATATGCTGAATTTCCTCCAGAACTTTGCAGCAGCTACAATAACTAGCCAAAGAAAGTTGAAAAAAAGCCCTATGATGTAACATGTTTGACTTCCTGTTAGTGTGTCATGCTAAGTACATTGCACCACATTTAAAATACTGCCACAAATTCCAAAAAATAATACTGCATTTTCACATTTATGGTACTTAATGCTGTCACCAAGAAAGTCCCATTGTATTTTTTAAGTCAACATAGCTGATACTTCCAAATTTTTATTATCACCAATACTAATGCTGCTGTTGCACTATTCCTTCAGCACAATATCATCACACTCAACAAAGCGTGTCTGAATCTTTGTGTATGTAGAACAAAAATATTACGAAACTGACTATGAAGATGCTTACTAGTATCATGATAAAATTACAATATTTCCAATAAAGCTGCAACACTAAAATTGTTAAAAGCCAAGTCACACCAAAAAACGATATTGGCTAAATATGTGTAGAATGTAACACTAATTAATAATATGCTGATCCAATAAAATAAAAACATCGCTTTGAAGTAATTTTCAGAGAAATATATTGTGCCAGCTGAATGCACCCGAACGTGCCACAGTACTGAAGACATCACTCACAGGACGCTTTGTTGCCGAACTGACATTCGCATTGAAAACATAGTAAACTCATTGGTTTTATTCAGAATAATGTCGCATTTATCGTACAAATACTGATGCATAGGTGACATCAGAAATTACGTCATTGTTTATTTTTTCACTGCTAGAGGTGCGTGTGCATTTAGTAAAATTAACAAAGTGCTGAAATATTGCGGTTTTTAGTGGGTTAACTACTGATGAAAAATTTGGCTTTTTTGAGGCTATTTGGCCACAAATTAAGCTGCATTTGACCACCAGGCAATAAAGCTAGTTAGCAACCCTCCTGCAGATGAGACGTCACAGTTCCGAACATGGCTGAAGTCGTGAAAAGGGAAAAGTGAGTACTTTGTACCTTATTTTTAAGGTACTAAGATGTATTAGCAACCAGAAAATTACTGAATATTGACTATGAGCATTTGATAAAACCAACTAGCGCTTTATAACAGTTACGTAAATCAGTGCGACTTGGCCTTTAAGTCAGTACTGGCAATGAAAATTATACCCAATATGTGCAACAATCCAGTCAAAATGTGGGGAGTATCGAACAGATGCATCTATTAGCGAGTCAACATATCCACTTGTGTCTGTATCCAAGCTGTGTACAACAATATTGCCACACACATATCATCCATCACACTTGTTTGATAAAACAATAAAATCTATCAATTACCATTCCTACGGCTACTGCCTACAGAGAAGACAATCTCAGCACAGAGCAACTCACTGGTAACAGAGCCAACAAACTATAAAACCATGGTAATGGTATGTATTGTAGTCACAATATAAATTCACTACATAATAATATTGTGATAATTCCAAGTAATCAGCAAAGTTAGCCGTTAAACAGTTTATGAAGGCTTAGAACAGAACAGTCACATAAACGTGCAACTCTCATTGACAGCAAAAGCATAGAAAATGGGGGTCAACATTAATGGACCTAAAATGTGACGGACAAATTGATAATTAACAGCAATGCCTTGGACAAGACTATATTTTAACCACTTCCATTAACACTTAATAGTTGAATGCCAAAGGTTAAGCTGAACAGTCCACAAATCAGCGAAACTGTACAGATTTAAACAGTTCAGTTTCACTATAAGAATGAATCGCAATGTAATGAGATTATATTCTTTCGTACGTGGATATGAAGCACTCCGACGTGATCTGTACGAGTGACCTAGTTGGCGGACATGACATCCAGACAAGCAGCAGTTCATTCAGGCTTGATGTGTGAGGCAACATATGCCTGCTGCTGTACTTACTGCTGATGCTGCCCAAGCAATCCACACTCCACTACACAGACAGCAACTGCACACTGCAGAGGCATATTATTATGTAGAATGGCAAAGTCCATCCCAAGCTATGAAAGTCATAGAGTGGTACTGATCTCATTTCCTTAGCCAGACAACAGTGTACACAGTGAGACCATAGATATGTTATGTTGCATGTCTGTTTATGCCCGAGCTTTCACTAATACTCATGGTGACTCTGACCATCGGAAGAATGAACAGGCTGAGTTGACCTGGGTTACATATGCAACATAAAAATAATTCTATGGCCTGTACTTTGGGACAATTTTAGTAGTTCCGAGTTCACACTAGACTTAATAAAATACGACCATAAATTTCAACTATTTTACCAGCACAATTATGGTATTTTTGCAACAATTATCTATTTTAAGCTTTCATCTCAATTCCACAATAAGATAACCTGTCCTACAGTACTACATGTGGTACAATCTGTGCAGCCCCAATTACAAGACACTTACAGATGATAACACAGGTGCCCACGTGCTTGGCTGTTCTCGGATGTAGCTCATCAGCATAGTATGAATGTCATCAATGACATGCTGATTATCACCAGTAGATCCACTCGTGCCACCTGCATACATTTCATCAACTTCTATAGATGTTACATCCAAGACGACAACCACACAGATCAAACTACTATTAAAAATTATTACTGATTTTCACGTGCGAGAGCAAGCATAGCTATAGCACATATTAACTGCAGTAATTCCGTCTGTCTGTCCATCTGTCTGTCTTGATGTCTGTCATGACCAGATACCAAACCAAGATCAGGTGAGATAGAAATTTCGGGTTTTCACCGTACGATAGCCTGGAGTCTCTAGTATTGCACGACGAAATTTCCCACCACTGGGTCAGGGGGGTCTCCTCAAATGAGGAGGAGAAAAGGGGCACCCCCTTAAAAAGACGTTAAAAAGACATGCTGCTTACAACAAGCACTGGTGACAAGCTTCTTAGGGGTGTTAACATCGACGACCTTGAATGACCTTGAGCCCCAAAATATGGGGTTTTAGTGCATTTTTTGCAATGTCAGGATGTGATACACATTTCAAGAGTGAACTGCACTGAAATGGCTGGAGATAAACCAAGATAACCTCCATATATTTTCAGCATTGGATGTAGATTTTAGCAGTCCAAGTCCCAACCCCTTATGTTCAACGAGGCCTGTGCACTGGATGCCAAAAAGGGTACCCCCTATAAAGTAGTCATTTTTTCGCTCTTGGCTGGTCTAGTGTGAAAAAACTTGCAGACAAGTGCACACATACTGCTTATCATAACAAGCACTGGTGACGTGATTTTAGTGGTATCAACATCAATGACCGATTTTGGCTGCAGAAGAGTGAATTGCGACAAAATAGATGGACATGGACCAAGACAACCTATAGGCTATAGGCTCTTATGCATCTCATGAGCATTAGATCAGATTTCTTGTATTAAACAAGCAGACAATACATATTATGAATGTAAGTAATACAAGCAGATCCTTACTGAGCAAATGCACTACAATAATCTAATACCACACAGAGCATTTATCGGCAAAGTACTTTTGTCTATAATTATTATTCACCAACATACTGAAAATGCCCTTTATTTATTACAACAGAATAAACAGATGCCTAACTACCCAAGAGTTCATGTCAATCAAAAACTACATTACTGTACACATTGTACTTTGCACTCAGACTTAACAGCTGCAGCACACACACTATTAACAGCAACTCAACGTCATTCAACGTAAAGCTGTCTGAAAAAGAGCAACGTATATAAATCCTGTATCTTTCATGCAAATATCCAACCTTTTTCAAAATAATACTGATGTGCCTACATTGCAACTTAAATTATTCCAGTGATCAATTACTTTCTCAGAAAACTATTTTTTTCTTATTGTGGTATTAAATCTGCAATTGTTTAATATCCTGTCTTCTTGAGATTTCATTTAGTACCAAGATTGTACAGAAAAAGCATGCATACGCTGTTCAAGGTGTTTGTTGACTGCATCATCGTAGATGTCAGATATATACTGCAGTACCACAGACCGAGTGGCCGGCAAAGACTGTAACAGCTGCAATGCGGACTTCACTAATTCATCAACACAGCCAGTCTGTTCAGTAAATGAACCTCGCACAAACTTACTCAGATGACCAAGAGTTTCCTGCCAACAGGAAACAACATACCAATAAATATTTCCTAGGTCAAATTCATACAAATTGGGTAAGGTCAAGTTTCATCGAGACTTCTGTCTAAGACAAAAGTCTTAGGTACTGGTACCCTGCGCTGATGGTACTACGGCGTATAGGGGCGCGCCCTCCGGCTGGACGATGGAGGAAGCCCTTTGTGAGGTGACTCTGAAGGGTTGTGTCGAATAATACAGAATAAAGCACCGTGGACCAACAGTACCCAGTAGCTACTTCTGTGAAGTAGCATAAGAAGGTTGACCCCTCAGACAGCTTAAAGTGCTGGTTTGAGGTTATACCGTGGAATAGTTGCAGTTCATGGAAGGTTGATCTCTCAGCCAGCTAAGGGTGCTGATTGGAGATCATGCCTTGATGGGGTTCATTGGGATCTTACAGGTACCCATGGCTGATTGTTTGGTTGGTGCCCACCTGGTCAGTGGTCTGGTCATGTGCGCTGTGTGTGCTGTGCGCTTGGCTGTCCATGTCATGTCTTGGGTTGGGTGGAGCATTAGAAAGACTCTTGCGAGTATGATGAGTCAAACAAGGATTTCACCAGTGGCTTCTATCCCCCCAAATCTGGAATCAAAATCAGTTGTGCAATTTCCCTTAGTTTTTGGGCTGAGGTCCCCTCAAATAGGGGGGGGAATAAAAAAGGTGCAGATTTAAAAATAGGGGGAAATAAAAATGGGAGGAGTTTTGATCTACAACCTTATGAAAAATCCCCCCCTATTTTCACCCATCAGGTATAGGCATAGAAGCCACTGGCTATCACATATTTTCATAGGGGTGTATAATACCTTGCCAAAATCCATATGAGAATTGGCAGACACCAGCTATCAAGAGCCTTCAAATAGGCCCCTACTGCTGGTTGTTAGGACGCTGCACAGGAAGACCAGTACAGTGAAACCGCTTAATTGCACAGTGTCCGTTCAGGCTGACGTTATGCTATTATCTGGGCTATGCGATTAGGCAGGAGCCTAGTGCATACGACGTCTTCCACTAAAATGAATGACGACTATAACATATGATCATTTATACACGTGAAATGGTTCAAATAACTTTGACAAAAAACAGTGAAGAAATTGTGCATTTTTGTCTGCTCCAGCTTGGTTGTCTGCCTCCCTGCATCGCTGTCGTCTCTTATCAGCTCATTAAGTCCAGCGTCATGAGAAAATGAGTCGTCTGTTCCTGGCTGACCATTGACCAACTCTGTAGGAGGCAATGCCTGTTATACTCTGCTTATAAACAGGCTAGTGTTGACCTGCGCAGCTGACTTATTCCATTAAGCGGAAAAGTTTTTGCTTATGGGTATTTAAATACATGGAATTATGCAACTAAGCGATATGCAATTAAATGGTTTGACTTGTACCTTGTATGTGGTTAGCTGGTCTACTATACATTTTCTCGGGGTGGACTATAGCAGCTACTGCACACCAGCCAATGTGGGTGCTCTCCCAGGTAGGGCTCAACATGGCTACCCAACCTCCCAGGCATCTGCAGTTAGAGAGACGTCTGCTTCATGAGGTGTACAGCATCCTAGACTAGTAGACTATACCGTAGGCCTACTTATCACAGCATTATACTGTTGACCCACAACTGCAGTCTGGAGCTGCAGTTGTGAGTCTCCTTGTTGATGCCAAGTAGTATCATTTCTGTTGTCCACCACCAATTGTCAATCAAAGTGATTAGCCGTCGACAATTACGCTCTCAGTTGAATGGCCGCTCGCATTTACTTCTCAATAACGTCGTCGGCAGTCCTGGTTATTACGTAAGCAGCTGCATGGCGTGCAGAGTGCTTGCTGTGCCTTTCATCTCGCTGTGCTCGCAGGTCGCACGCTGGCGGCTGCAGGGCCGTATTGCCGTAATCCTTTGAGTCGTTTCCGTGCGTTGGGTAAACTGCGAGGAAACTATTTATAGCCGACCAATCGCGTGCCGCCTCGCACGCTCCTTCGCACTATACTCTCCTCGCACCTCGCGTCTCGCAGTTTACCCGACCCCCTTCTTCACCAGCAAGGTAGAATGGTTAAACGACAGCTTCAACTTTAACTGCCACACCTCAGGAGATAATAGTCTCTTAGTCATATTAATTTTCTTTCTTTTATTTGTTCAAAAACCAAGACCAAGCATAAACAAATTCAATCGAAGAATATTTAAACGAAATAAAACTGGAGTGAAAAATAGAAACTGAAAAGACAGTTGAACTTTGAACTTTGAACTTTGTCAATAGTAAACAAACGTCCTGTCAGCTGACTGAAGCCTACGTTTACATTACCATTCTTTGAGAGAGTGTGTAATTAATAACTTAGAGTAACTTAACAGTAAGCGCGTTTTTGTACTTGGAAGCATGAACAATTTGTGGGTTGAAAAAGTAAGTTGCGTGCGTATAATTGCCTTGACGTTTTTTTGATGGAAATGCTTGCTGACAGTTGCTGTAGGCCTAGGCCTACAAGAAATATGACTCAGTGCAGTTGTACGGAATGACATTTTAGCGTCTGCGGGGATGCATTAATTTCAGGTGAAAGGTAAAGTCCAGTACATGTATGCTTCTTACGTGAGACGAACTTGGGGCTAGAAGCGCTTTGACGATCTCGGAAGTGGCAGCTGATTGGCATGAGCTAATGATACCGGAGCGCGCTATGCGGCCATCCATTACCCACGTTAACAAACAATTGTACCCGCAGTTTGCAGCTAGCGGACATACCACCACCCCAATTAGCCACACTAGGCCTTGCTTACTTTATAGCCCGTAAGCCACCCATTTCCCATCCCACGGAGGGTAGGAGGCTGAGTTGGCCTGAGCACACAGTAGGTTAGCAACTTGCTCAAGTTTGCTTGCAAATGACTGGCAGTGAGAATCGAACCGCAACCTGAAAGTTACAAGTCAACCAATTTGCCTTTTATAAAACTGTGTTGTTAAGATGAAAGTACATCCTTGTCTTTTAATTACTTTGACAGAATGATGATCTCTGATAATAGATTCCAGTAACTTGCTTGGTATGCATGTAACTGGCACAGGTCTGTAATTTCCTAGTTCAACTTTACTTTCTTTTTTGAAGATTTTCTTTAAAACATGCAGTAAAGGGATTTCTAGTGTCTCTTTGAATGCACCAATGACTCTAAACTGAACTGTTGTATCCCAGCCACTGTATGAAGTGAAGAATAGGCTTAAATAAATATCAGAAGATTTAAAATTGGTGTAATGAATTTTTACTTCCACTACAGCTTCTGGTTCTGTGTATCATGAAGTGGCTATAGATGATTTGTGCATGCCAGTATCAGAGCTTTTAAGACCAGTTATGGGTCAGCCAGATTACAGACATCACTATTGTGTCTGTTGAACGCTATTTTTTATTTGTGATTGTGTGGTATGTGTAGTATCAACGTGATGGGTTTGCAGTGCTGCCAGACTTCATCAGTGAGAATGAAATAAACAATTTGAAGCAAGAGTGCGCTGATCTGGTAGACAAAATGGATAGCAGGAAACACCACTCAGTATTCTCAGCAATATCAAATGTGGTGACTAACACTGGCTCTGCTGCTTTTTCTATCATTTTTAATTTTACTAGTATTCTGTGTTATTTTTGTGATTTAATTTATAAATGTTAGTACATTTTTGAGCATTGTCTCATGCTTTTAATTTTTTAGAGTTGACGTGTTAGTATCACCAACTTGCATGATTATTTACACTTGTGAAATAATTTGTTGGTTGCAGCAAAACCATGTGCTAATTTTTTACATTTTCTTATAGCACAGAATAAATGATCACTCACTCAGCTGTGAACAATGGAGTTAAATTTCTGTGTATTAAAATTTTTGGTTAACTTTTTCTTTTTCAGAGTTACATAATTTTTATGAATGACCTTGAATAGTGGTTTGGTTAAGTAATTTTAGGTACTGTAGTTTGATCCAGTGGTATAGGTATAATTATGTTAATGCAGCACGTTTCATAAATTTACAATTTAATTTTGCATCAGATTTGTCATTTATCTTTTAATATTGACATATTCTTGACTTTGTGTTATATAAGATCGTTGCATTGAAATTATGTAATGTACTTTTTATTGTGTGCTGATTCTGCTGCACTGTGTGTAACTCAGCAAATGAAGGATGCTTATTTCATGGACAGTGGAGACAAAATTTGCTTTTTCTTTGAAGCTGGAGCCTTCGATGAACAAGGTAGACATCACAATACTAGTTAAAATACAATTTTTAGATGTTTAGCGAGTGCATGCAAGCTTGGGAATGTGCTCGCCTATATTTAGGCATATGATCTAATTGGCTGGTATAGGATAGAAGTATAGGAGATTGCATGAGGTACCATGGGTGATTTTGACGCTTATGTTATGTAGGGTTCCGCTACAGCAAAAAGGTTGAAAAGCACTGACACAGATCAATTTTAGCCAATTTAAGCAGCAACCGGCTACAATTCCACAGTCTGATATTGTAGGATATGTGTCAGAATGTAAACCTAAACAGAAAACATAAAAGTTATCTTTTAGTACTTGTGGCTTCTGAATAAGACCTACTGCAATTTTCTTTATTCCTGGTCCGGTTAGCACCTGGATTAAGGACTGATTGTGAGCAGGTATAACTAGCCACTCATATCGACTCAGCCATCTACTCTCCCAGGGATGTAAAATGAGTATCAGCTTTTGGGCTAGTAGTACTAGATGGTGGCGCTGAATAAACTATAGTATTGTAACTGCTGTATTAGGCAAATCTGTGGCTCAAGCTGATTGCTTGGGTCTAAAGGCTGGCAGCTGCCCAATGCTGTTATGCATTTATTTGATAAATTGGGTGAACTCTTGAAATGGCAGTGCCATGATGACAGCACCATAAACATCGCCATGGCTCTTGCCATTACAAGACTCTAGGTCCGTTAGTCTAAGTGTTGATGCATGTCAAGCCTCAATCATATGGCTTATGGATAAGTACTGCATTGTTGTTTAATGTATAAACGTGTTGCAAAAATGTCTAACATTTGTTTCAGGTGAACTGAAAGTCGAGAAGCAGTTATCTTTGAATAAAATCGGTCATGGTTAGTACTAGCTAGCTTTATTTGCATATGAATTAGTATTTATTATAGTAGCCACAGACATAACTTGAAAGGTGTACACTTACATTAATGTAAGCAGAAACCAAGTGACAGATTTTTAAACATAACATGTTTGAACTGAGGTGGGGAATAAATGAATTTTTGTGGGCTGTGCAGCGTTAACTTATACATCATATGGGTTAGAGTGCTGGCTTGCAGTCACTTGACAAAACTGATAACATTAGAATATGGAATGCAGAAATCTTGAGTACTGAAAGAAATGTTAAGAGGAGAATGTTTTGTATTACCGGTATCTGTTGTGTTTGTGAATCACTGAGGACTCTGTGCTTATGATTTTTATACAGTTGAACATCTGAACACAGTGTTCAACATGACCACTTTATTTCACTGTGATGGTCAAGGATAACTGTGTTCAAAGCTGGCTAATTGCTTAATTTACTTGAAGCATGTATGTTTCATCTTTTTATATACGTCATCCTGTATGTAACAGTTCTGTTTTAAGGAACATTATGCTGCTCATTCAGCAAGTTGTGCTAAAAGTTGAAAATGATGAAAATGTTACACTTTCGTTCACGTTGTTTTGTTGTTGTATATGCATTACAGCATTACATATCTTTGCTCCAGCTTTTAGAAAGTTCACATTTAGTTACAAAATTAAGGTTAGTTTGTGATTGACTTGGAATATCTACTTGAGATCTACAATGTAAATATTCTGGATTGATGTTAAGTTGATAGACACCATGATAAAATTTTAATTCTGTACCATGTGCAAAGTATGATAAGTACTGGTATGCCATACTGGACAATACCAGCTCAGATTGTCTTGACTTTTGAGCGTGCTTAGGAGAGCACAAACCTGCAGGAGAACTGTTGACAATATAGTGCTGCCATCTGTCAAAGATTTATGGCTGTTTGTCAGATATAATTGCAACATTGAAAGTGCGTTACTCAACAATAAATTGAGGTAGTAAAATGAAGAGAATGGGTTGTAAATTTTGACTTATTATGAATTTATTATTACTTTTCAGGCTCAAATTTTATCAAAAAACCAATTCTTAATTTTCTGCATTCTCTAACTGGGTAAAAAATTAGCTCACTTGGTGGCAGTAGCAGATTTGTAAGTTTGAAAGGCTGATTGTCGTGCAGGATGTTATGAGGCAACTACAGTATGAAGATCCTATCGTCGTTCAGAGCATGTACATCTTCAAGGTAATATCTGTTTATTGTCATTAATAACATCGTTTGGTCGTTTCTTTTAAGTGTTTTTTTTTGTTTGGGTACTATAGCGTAGACACATATATTATTACTATATAGCTACAATATAAGGTCATTATAAGCAAAGATTTTGACTTCTGTTATGATTCAGCTTATCATTCTTGCTTCATATGTACAGTATATGACAATAGAGGTGATGCAGTAGTGTACTGCTTTAGCTGAGCATATACGTATACGTCGTATATCATGGTAAATATTTGTAACACTTTGTACTTTCTTGCATTCAACCATCAGTGTCAAAGAAACTTCTGTGTGTCATTTTTATTGTAACTGTTGTTGTGTCAATTGTTGCAGCAACCACACATCGGTGATGAAGGTATGTCAGCTTTTCTATAGTTATTTTTTTACATCTGTGAATCTTCAATGCCAAGAGCATCACCAATATCGGCACTTGGAACGTCCGCACACTATACCAGTGTGGCAGCATGGCCCAAGTGCTGAGAGAGATGCAAGCATACAGACTAGAAGTCCTGGGTGTCAGCGAGATGCGCTGGACAGGACAAGGACAATTCAGCAGTGAGGGCATTACCGTTCTTTACTCCAGACACAACGACCAGCACACCCATGGAGTACGGATATTCCTCAGCAAAGGAGCAGCTTCTGCTCTTATTGAATGGAAACCAGTAAGCCACCGCATCATCACTGCTAGATTGCAGACATAACAAGTCAAAGTGACAGTCATACAAGCATATGCACCAACAGAGACGGCGGAGGACAGCGAAAAAGATGAATTCTACAGACAACTGCAAGACTCCCTAGATGAGATCCCAAGCTACGACATAAAGCTGTTGATAGGCGACTTCAACGTGCAGATTGACAGTGATCGACGGGGCCGGAATGTCGCTGTCGGGCCACATGGGACAGCGAAGGAAACCACCTTCGACCAGTCTATGTGTCAACAATGGACTGAAGATTGGAAACACATTCTTCCAGCACAAAAATATTCACAAGAAAACCAGGCTATCACCTGACAGCAATACATGGAATGAAATTGACTACATCTGCATCAACAACAGATGGGGATCGTCACTGTCAGACGTTCGAGTATTTCGTGGTGCAGATGTGAGTACAGACCACTATCTGCTGGCGGGCAAGATCAGGTTCAAGTTTAAAAGGAGTACCAAGAAGAGACCATTTCATCCGTATGCAGTGGCAAAGCTGAAAGACCCACAAACATCACGCAGATACGAGTTGGAGCTCTCAAATCGTTTCATAGTACTTCAGGAAGACCTGTCCATAGAAGAAAAATGGGAACTATTCAGCACCAGTGTGAAGGTCAGTGCAGTGCAGAAACTGTTATTGGACGAAAAAGAAGGCACAAGCAGAGAGCGCTGGATATCAGACAGAACCTGGAACATTTTCCATGACAGGAAGGAGGCAAAGAAGAGAAAAGACAGGCATTTACAAGAGCAAGAGCACAGGCTGAAGCTGTCAACTATAGAAAACTTGACAAGGAGGTGAAGAAAAGCTGCAAAGGGACAAAAAGGACTGGATAGAGTCCAAGTGTACAGAAGCACAGGAAGCAGCCAGTCGGAACGACATCTGATCACTTTATGGTGTAGTAAGGCAGCTCACGGGTGTTAAGGACAATACTAATGTACCAGTCATGGCAAAGGATGGACGCTTGCTTCTAACAGAGAGTGAGCAGAACTTAAGGTGGAAAGAGCACTTTGAAGAGGTGTTGAACCAGCCCGAACCCTTGTCCACACCAGACTTTGGAGACATTGTTATGGCGGACTCCCTCAAGGTCTACAAGGGAAACATCAACCTTGAAGAAGTGCAACGTGCAGTCAGTAGCCTAATGAACAATAAGGCACCAGGCATGGATGAGATATCTGCTGAGATGCTCAAACATGGCAAGGAGACAGTAGCAGAACAATTGGCTGAACTATTCAGCATCATATGGCAGGACCTGGAGGTCCCAGAAGATTAGAAGAAAGGTGTGGTTATCAAACTGCCAAAGAAAGGAAGTCTCAAGGACTGCAACAATTGGCGAGGAATCACACTACTTTCTACACCCGGCAAAGTCTTCAGCAGAGTGCTGCTAAACAGACTGCAAGATGCAGTAGATTGCACCCTACGGGATGAGCAGACAGGATTCAGAAAAGGGTGTTCATGCACTGAACAAATATTCACCCTGCGCAACATCATTGAACAGAGCCTAGAGCATCAACAAGATCTTATCATTAACTTCGTCGATTTTAAAAAGGCATTTGACAGTGTATACAGGCCATCCTTGTGGAAAATTCTGACATACTACGGCATTCCTGACCGGTTCATTAATATTTTCACTGTGTGACAACTCCAGCTGCTGTGTCAAGACTGCAGCGACTTGTTGAAAAGCAGCGCGATGAAGGGCGACAACAGCTGGCCTACGTCTTTCACTAACCAAGTTGGAACTGGATCCAACTGGCATGTCTTGTTTAGAGCCGAGCCAATCATTTTCTCTACTTCGTCCTGTGTCACGGCAGTCCACTGGGTAAGTGTTGGCGTCACGTTGAGTGGAACATCATACAGTGACGTCGTCACAGTGGAAGCTCGAACTGAGTTCTTTGAGATTGTCTCAAGGGTTCGACAAGGCTACATCCTTCCACCATTCTTCTTCATCATAGTCATCGACTTTATCATGTGTAGAACTATGGACAAGTTGGAATACGGCATCGTCTGGCAGAAGCGGAACCGCTTAACGAATTTGAACTTTGCTGATGACATAGCGATAGTGGCTGAGGAAGAAAACGTATGCCAAGAGATGACTACCAAGCTCGAGGAACAAAGTGCACAAGTTGGACTGAATATAAGCCGGGAAAAAACGAAGGCCATGG
>Ga0056128_1002326_pt1 | contig 22419 bp, 10 predicted proteins | sample WorMetLIZISLAND2_FD_71113 | JGI IMG/M metagenome (GOLD analysis project Ga0056128, IMG submission 71113) | Marine gutless worms symbiont microbial communities from Max Planck institute for Marine Microbiology, Germany - Olavius geniculatus... ... | reverse complement strand
TTTGTATTTGTTCTATGTATTGCCTATTTTTCTTTTTCTTTTTTAACAGGGCACATAATTATTAGAGGCTTGCCCTTTGTGTCCTTTATCAGACCACATGCACTGCGTTATTGATTTTATGTTTGTAACTTTGTCTGGTATGAATAAATGATTGATGATTGACTGATTGATAATTGTTTTCTGCGACCAGTGCCCGCAGTCGTAAGCTTATGCCTACGCTCATAGTTATTGTTATACTGCAGACAGTTTGAGTTAAGGTGCATGAGCCTCTGGCGATGTGTTTAATTTCATCTTGCTATAATTTAGCCTCTAGAAAACAATATTGTTACGTGACGGACAAAGTGCATATAAGATGTTTTTCCTGGGTTGTAATTTTGTGTACGGTGTTTATTGGACACTAAACCAAAAAAAACCTTTAAAACGTTAAAGCCGTTAAAACCTAAAACCTATTTTAAAAAACCTATGTTTTCAGTTCTGACGACAACGGGCTATAGATACCCAGAAGCGTCGAGTTGTCGCATCTGTCTTGCTGACCCTTGTAGTAAGTAGGTCTACTGCTGTCAGTATGTAACAAAGCGACGCCAGCAATAAACTCATTGTCTGCGGCGGCCATTCATGCTTCCTTGAAGCGTCTTCGGCATCCTGCGACCTGCCGTGTGTCGTTTGTCAATGCGTCGCATTGTCGACGGAGATGAGGCTGAAAACAAATGAAAAAGTCGAGTCCATAACTGTGTGAACGTCGGTCGTTGTCAATTGTCATGTTAGGCATTTTTGACGTCAAACAGTGAGATTAAAACGCTGACACACAGGTATAGGCTTACTCGCGGATATAGCGTGCATTTGGCCTAAAAATCAGTCTTCGTATAAAATCTTTGTAGAATAAATCGTGCACGGCATTCATACAGTGTCTGTTTCTACAGGGTGTCCGGAAAAAAAAGAGTTACGGTATTTTCAACATATCTTTGATAAACCTTAACCTATCTTCATAATTTTTGGCATGAGTCATTCTGAATATTGACGTTATTAAACTGTTGAGATATTTTTTTCTTTATACTGTCATGTAATTATGACGTCACCGAAAATGTTGTTTTATTGTAGCCGAGGTAAAAAAAACTAGCAGTGTTTCGGTTAATAACATTAACAAAATTAAACATATGTTTTAAATTTTTTGTAGGCAACGTTAAAAAGCAACGTGCAACTGACAGTATACTGATAGTCCACTTCGCCCGAATACTGACGCCACTTTACCGTGTGAAATAAAACACTTTTCGTATTCTTACTTTACTTCGCATGCGCTAAAATGCGATGTAAACTTCGCACTCCGTTTCGTCTTTTATAGGGCTACGTGGACACATTTCGCGCTTTCGCATTTCGCACTTCGCCTGTCCCGGCTGCACTCATAAGCCTGTTCAAGCGTATCTTCGTTGAGTCGCACCGATTGTTTTAAAGCTCGGATGGTCACGTATGAACCACTTCAGTCGTGATCGTAAAATATTCAGGAATATCTGAAAGGCAGCAGTTGTCTCTATGCCAGGTTCTCAGCCTAGCGTAAAGACACAACAACGAATTAGTCGCCGATGAGCGAAAAAGCAAACATAATGTATTACTCTAATTCTGTTTAATCCAGGCTCTGATAATAATGGACAGGTGGGATTTGTAGTCAAACTCTCGCTGTCAGATTAGCCAGATTACAAATTTTGACCGACGTAGTGTAAATGACTTGACGTTTAGTTTTTACTTTTCGGCCCATCTCTTGCACTAACAAGACCAACTCGGTATTTTTTTGCAAATGTCGATAATCCTTTAGAATTTGTTTTACTGCTGACGCAAATGACTGTAGTTTTGGCCAACTCATTTTAATACTGTCGCTACACTACCTTGTGAAATGCAGAAGTCGTTGTTTGGGCGTTTACAACAATGAATTCATATTAGTAGCGCATACGTCGGCTCAGAAAATTACTGAAACTACAAATTTAAAATCTGTTATTTCGTCGTCATTTTAAGATCCTACGTCGACGAACTGAAATGACGCATCAACAGCGAGTGGACCACTCTGAGTCAGGCAGTTATGGAACGTGCTGTTGGTGAGTGGCGTCCACGTCTACACCGCTTGCGTTTGTGCTAGAGGAGGACATTTTTGAGCACATGCTGTAATAAAGATGATGTGACGTGGCACATGTGACTTATCAAGAGACAACGATTGCCAATCTTTTTGCCGCTATCCAGTTAATTATCTCTGAGTTGAAGAATCGTTTTTAAAGGGTCGTTTGAGTTAGGTCTCTCTTTGATATCGCTTGCCAAAAATTATTGAAATCGGTCAATGTTTCACAGACCAATACAGAAATAAAAGTGATACCTTTTTATTGCCCACCGAGGAATGTCGTAATGGATGGAAAAGTCATTGTTTTAGCAATTTGTCAGTTTAAAAACGATGCAGCTTTCGAGTGAATGTGGATTATTTTTGGCGTGATTTTTGTCATTTTGCGAACTACTTTTAACGCATCGGCGAAGTGTCCAAGGTGTTTGCACTGCCGGCGGGTCTGTGTAAGTTTTTTTGCTCGTTTATTTTTTGCGTAGCTTAGTTGCGTCTCTAGTTTTGTTTGAATGACGACTAAACTATACATAGCCTATCCGTAACACACTGTTGACAGTTATCGCTTATAGTTTTTAAAAATACTTTTTATCGACATACGACCGTCGACTCGACTGATAGCACTGAGCAACCAACAACGACTAACGGTAGATTTGTGTCGATTTCTCCGAGCTAAGAAGCTCTTGAAGCGTCATCAGCGCGGTGTATGGTAGTTAGTTGGACGGCTTTTTGCTTGACTAGATAGCAGTGACGACCGCCATTACTACGTCAGTGCTGCTATCCGCCAACGGTATGTAGGGCCTACGGACATTTCTGCTATATAGGCTAAATGTTCCGCAAATGACAAAAATACGCCACAAATAATCCGTAATTGCTCACTCGGATATTTCAAGCACTTCAGTATACGTTCATTCAGCAAAGATATTATGTCATGTTGATTTTCTATTTTTTGGCCAGATAGTATGCCAATAATATCGAAGTTGTCGAGTGCTATGCGTCAATATAGTAAGGTAGGCCATCTGTCTATCTCTTGCCGATGCCCATGACAAGCAGTGCAGGGTTTACGGTGGAAGACGACAACCAGCGGCGTCGTGGTGGTGGCTGCGATTGAACCCTGCGTCGACCACGTTTTGAGACTCGCCGGGGGCGACGGCTCACGTCACTGTAACGTTACAATGACGTCACAGTGACGTTATGGTCACGTCACAGTAACGTTACCATAACGTCGCTGTAACGTCGCTGTGACGTTGCGGCGGCAGCGGCTGAACCTCATGTCGACCACGCTTTGAGACACGCCGGGGGCGCCCGACTCACATCACTATGACGTCACCGTGACGTCACTGTGACGTTACGGTTACGTCATCGTGACGTCACAGGGACGTCACTGTAACGTTGCTGTAACGTCGTTGTGACGTTGAACTATGCGTCGACCACGTTTTGATACACGCTGGGGGCGCCGGCTCACGTCGCCGTATAAAAGACGTCGACGACGTTCCAACCCGGCACTCTTCTTCCCCAGACCGATGTAGTTGAGCGCCGACTTGCGCTTCACCAGTTCGTCGTCGTCGTCGTAGTCCTCTGATAACGCTGAACGCTGCGCCAACATCGGCCGCTTGCCGAGCCCAATATAATGCACCGCAGATCTGCAAATAGATACACGTTTATTGTTATTGCAGCCATTCAAATGGTTAGATTAAATGTGCATTACATCGCATGCATAACAAAACATAAATGGGTACTTGTCCGTTAATTCACCCGCACCCGAATTATTCTTGTTAACGCTAATGCTAGCACTAACCTTAACCTTGACCCTGACCCTAACCCTAACCCTAACTCTAACCTCAACCCTAACCCTATTCCTAACCTCAACCCTACCCCTAAGCCTAACCCAAGCCTAACCCTAGCTTTACGGTTCCTGAAACTAGAGTCTACCAGGCAGCCGAAGGTGAAGATTTGGTGATCCTAGCTTACACCGTTTTTGACTGATCCACCCGTGTGACAGACAGACGGACAGACAAACAAACGGACGGACGGACGGAGAGAATTGCGATGGCTAAGACGCGCTAAAAGCAGTAGCTGCTTTCGCGCGTAAAAAGTGTGATTTATCTGCGTATAGGCAACAGACGGTGAATTGGGGGATCTAACGAAACAGAATGATAAAGAATGAAGACGAAGACTACACCGTGTCTCAAAAAACAAGGAAAATTGTTTTCGTCATAACTATGTCAAAGTTCCACTAACTTTAATAATTTTTGGCGCAAAGATGGTCACGACAATATGAAAATTATGTGAGGTGTAGACTGTTTACTTATTTTCCATCTCACCTAATTTCTGTCACCGCACTAGCGTGTTAAACGCGGATGCTCCAAATTGTTACATAACTCCGGTGGCCAGCATTTATCGGTGGCGCGTTCAGTTACTCATCGCTTTCGGCAGCGCTTTCTTTGCTAGCAAAAGCGCTGTCGTTTTGGGGCCGTTAAGTTGCTCAGCGCTTTTTTTGCGTGGACAGCGCTGAGTAACTTAACACGCCTTGGATTACCTGTCCGGAGCTCGTTTGCCGAGACCGATGTATTTCATGGCGTTCGGACGCTTTCCAAGTCCGACGTACTTGAGCGCTGAAGTGCTGCTGCCACCGGCGCGCCGACCAAGGCCGATGAAACGAATAGCATTGGTCGCCGATCTCCGCTCAAGAGTCGCCTCGTCGTTGTTGTTGTCACGTACATTTGCTATCACCTGACCGTCGCCGCCTCCAAATTCTCAAAACACAACGCCCCGCAGACACACAGGTGGTTAATCGCTTTATTTACAAAAAAATTGAGCTAATGCTCACGAGACGCGCGAAAGCCTATAGCAGTTCCGGTTCAGTAGTTCAGCTGAAAATTGGAGTGTTCGCGCTAAATTTATATACAAATACCAAATACTGTATCTGGATCGCATAATGATAGTTACGTGGCACCACCTTGTGAAAGATATAGATTTGTGCCCCAGCCCAAAATCACCAAAAAATCCATAAAACCCCCTATTTGGGCGTTTAAGGTCATTCAAGGTCATTGAATTCGGCGCTAATCGACAGCCAGTGTACGACTTCCTATTAGTGACTAATAGTAACCTAGACCCTATCTCGCACCGTTGCTGAGATACAGCGACTTATTGGCCAAAAATCGCAAATTTTGCCCACCCCCTCTCATTTAGGGCCCTCGTTCGGGGTGATCCCTTTCGAATTTATGGAAAAGCTTTACGGTTCCTGAAACTGGAGTCTTCCAGGCAGCCGACGGTGAAGATTTGGCAATCCTATCTTAGACCGTTTTTGACTGATCTACCCGTGTGACAGACAGACGAACAAACGGACAGACATAATTATGATGGTTAAGACGCGCTGAAAGCAGCGGCTGTTTTTGCGCGTAAAAACAAAAAATCCCGCTGTTACTAGGAAGGGCCGACCGTACGCGGATGTCGGAAGCCCAGCAAATGATTTTCGTGTCATGTGAAAGGCCTTATGCGACTTCCTATTGGTGTTCAATAAAAACCTTGGCCTCGTCTCTCAACGTTTCCTAAATACGACGTACCGTTTAGCCACAGTAGCGCGTACTGACATTCAAGGTCATCCAAGGTCGATGATTTTTGTTTTATCTAAAAGGGCTTATGCGACTTCCTGTTAGTCATCTGTAGCAACCTTGGCCCTATCTCTCACCGTTTTTGAGATACGGCCAGTTTTCGGTTAAAAACGCACATTTAACCCAAAATTTCAAAATGTTCCCCTTGCACTGGATTGCTGACATTTTGTAAAACTGCTTTTCCAACCCATGAAAATCACACATCTACAAATACCGTAGTGTAGATAGAGCGTAATCCATAAAAATTAAATAAACAGAGTAAAGTCTGCGTCATAATCTTCATTTCTGCATTGTATTTCGTAATAATATTTAACGATCTTTAAACGTCATTGCAAAAACACACAAGCGATAACAGCAGTTGTGACTAGCGCTGACGTCGACTAATAAAATGTAATATAGTCGACTGGTCGAAATATTTTTTCCAAAGTCACTATAGTAATATATGAAGGATATTTGGAAATCTGGAGCCCAGGAGATGGTGGAATGTGGAGCTTGCAAAAGGATGACGTATACTGCACGCCGTTTATCTGCAAAAAAGCGGATAATATAGGCCAGGTCTTCTGCAGCAAGTCGACCCGCCGTTCCAGAATATTCATGTTGGGCCTATAAAACGTGTGATCGAGGTTCGCCATGACACTTGTAGCTGCTACAACTAGAATAAGGGTCTCGGCGAAATAAACGTCATTACCAAAAAGCCATTATCACACCATAACTGCAGTTATCGAGAAGATTTTCCATGCATACACACCGCAGAAACAGTGCAAATAAAAGCGACTATAGACCCAATATGAATGTTCAGTATTTGCGCTAAAACGACCCCGAAAGCACGTCGCCCGCCCCAACACAAGAGTTATCTTGATCATCAGTTTGTACATTCTTTCGTCCACGTCACCCAGTCTTTCAGAATAACAGCATAAAACTTTAAATAAAATCAAACAAAAATGGTTAATGGTGCATTTTCAGATATATGAAGGTTAATCAACTTAAAGTTACAGTTAAATGATCGTGATCGAAAGATCTCGAATTGTACTCGGCCATCCGTTACAATCCTTTGAATTTTATTTTAAAATAAAAAACAATGAAAAGATAGGCCTATGTCACTAACGGTAGCCTACGCTGACACATAGTTCCGATGGTCGCTAAGCCAGAAATTTCTTAGTCCTATATATTACTGTCTATTATGCTATTTTAGTTCATACGAAATGTTTCCTGGAATTATTAGGCCTACGCTACCTCGCACACACTAGCAACAGCTGTACGTCAGCAAATGCTTTTAGCATCATTAGTACTTTTTTTCAACGGTTCATTAAATTTTTTTCTGACACCATGATCATGCAAACCCAGAATATGTGTTGATTCCTCGTTCATTTACGAACTCAATTGTTTTAAATTTAGTGAACCACGTCCAAGTTAATGCAAACAGATTGACCAGCACGAGTAACAAGTGTAACATAAACAGCCATTCGAATTCGACAGATCAGTTTCTCGCCAGTGTGAATGGTTCAACGACGGTGATCCTGCCACTGTGAAGTATATGTAGAATGTGCAATGACTCGGAGATGACGCCTGCGGGACTAGTTGGTTTCTGGGCCAGAGTCGCAGTGGACATTTTGGACCGTACATATCGCGGCGCTGGCCGTATTTTGCTGATAGTGACTTGTTTCTGGGTCTTCACGAATTCATTTCTGCGGAGTGGCCAGACCCGTCGAGAGCCACAGGGGGCCCGGAAAACCATTCTCTCAAGGTTCTTAATGAGGTGGTGTCTGGGGAGGGAGGTTGCCCCAGAAAATTTTTGAAGTTACCCTCACAATGACACAAGCCGCAAATGTTGAGCTGTTTTCGATAGCTCTGGTCTGTGGACCCCCTTTTCTGGGGTCCTTATTCGGCCAAACATGTAGAACATGCCTAAATCCGGTTTTAAACTGTTTGAAGGATTACTATAGCAGGTGCGCGAATACGACAGCGTCGAGAACGGCTCACTCAAGCATGTAGCAAAGTAGGCCTACACTTGCTACACGTCTGTCGTAATTGTCAGCGGCGTCCTGGGTTAAAAGCAGGGATTCAGGAATCTTCAATTTTTCGACAGGCAGCGACAAATTTCCGACAACTGATAGTGTGTGAATACTCAAAATTTTGTCCCTAAATTTTCCCCAAACGGCAGTTTTAACCCCATATTTTGTAGGCTATTTCTGGAAGAAAGTATAGTGCGGCAGATCTTCGTCGATTCTTTCCAGCTGAGTTCCAAGTCGTCGCAGCCTGTAGATCAGGTAAAGGCACCACAGGGTCTCTCCCACACAGACGCAGGTGTCGACTTCCGTAGGCTACACAGAGCGAAGCCGGGAAGGATCAACGGCTGAGACACTCTGAGATCGAGCACGTTATGTGGCACAGCAGGCCAAGCGGCGAGGACTTGACTCGACTTGATTTGACTTGAAAAGTCAGCAGTCATCGACCGTGCACTGTATTACAACGCGGCCAATAATAATTTCTACCGCAAGGTAAATGAACGCCTGACTGGAGAAGGAAACGGTGAAAAGAAAAAATACTTTGGATGTTTTCGTTACACTATGTATGGCACGACGGGGCGCTCGCACTGCTCGGCCGCGCTGAAATGTGAAAAGGTAATTTTTGCCGCTGCGCTGCGGAAACGTGCTGCGCATTACGATCAGCCTACATTTAACTGATCATCAAAGAGTCGCCGATTGTCATACGATAATGTCTATGTCCATCTCCGCTCATGTACAAAGGCTTGAGCAGAGATTATACGGACGCTAAGTAGCACGCTGCAAAGGACTTTAGTCGAGTCGTCATACACTTCAAACTTCACACAATAGGCCTGGTAGAGGCCTTGGCACTTACTTAGCAAAAATTGACGTAAAGCACGTTTCAGCGCAGCCGAGCGGCTCGGCTGCGCTGAAACGTGCTTTACGTCAATTTTTGGCGCTGCGCGGAAACATGCTGCGCGTAATCGTGAGTAGCTAAGTCTACTGCGATATGGGTACCCGCAATTCCCTAGCTCATGTAAGGCTGAGGTTGCCAGTTGGCCCGCTGCCGCGAGAGCGTGTCTCTGCAGCGAAGGTGCTCGTCGTACCGCTGCAGAGACGCAACCGTAGCCAGGACCATACGAGTACCCTTGGGTGCTCCTACATGCCGGCTAAGGCTGCTTAAAACTGCTGCCGGATAAATAGCTGGGCAGCTAGAACCAGCTATTTATCCGACAACCAGATGAATAGCCACTATAGGCTATTACATAAAAATGTCACAAATCTATCTAGAATAATTGACAGTTGCAAATGACGATTATTGCTCAGACGTAAGCCTATAACACTTTGGCCAAGCTGATGTCGTAAGTCCAACTTAAAGCAGCATTCACACTGTGCGGAGTCCGCGCGGATCCGCTACGGATATGCTCTAATCGATGACGCTGATTTGTATAAACACATTCACACACAGTGCGTTCTACGCGCGGTATACGCGTACGCTGTCCGCTCAAATCGAACTCGACTCGATTCGGGCGGATCCGCCGAGCTGAGCGGATAGCGGATACACGCGTATCCGTTGTGTTTGCAATCCCGAAATTCCGGCCGTTTTCGCCAATCCCGAATCCCAGGATTGGTGGCGTCCCAACCCGGGATTTCGGGATTACAAAAAATTCGTTAAAATTGTACTTTTTAGTGTTAAATGACACAAATAACAATTCTTACCGTCTAATAAATAAAATTTTTCAAGCGCTTTAAAATGTTACGGTGTGTTGTGCACTGTAATTTATACAATACAATACAATACAATACAATGGAAAATTTGCACTCAAAAACTGACAAACACACTGTCAGTTTAATCTAGCACATAAACTAAAAAGAACTGAAGTGTTTAAAAGAAAAATGAAATGAGAGATACTGAGAATAGAAATAGTCCTAAATGCAAAACTGACAAAAATTCGAAAAATGAATGAAGTAAAGACAACTAAAATAAAAAAAAAACTGAAAAGGTAAGAAATGAAGAATAATAATGAAAACTAAAACTCGGAAAAAAACTGAAAAGAGTAAACATAAAAACCGTGAACAGGTCCGAATAACCGTGGAGTCAGTCTGTATTTTTGTATTTTTTCAGTCACAGTCACTTCCTACAGTTCGCAATACCTTCCGTAGGGCCGGTCTACTACATCTTCATGCATAAAATAAGTCTACTATGGATACCGAAACAGCGATTATTCTGTAAGCTTAATCCCGAAACGGGATCCCGGGATTACAAATTTCTTAATTCCGGATCCCGGGATTGAGAATTCAATCCCGGGATTGCAATCACTAGTACCCGTGTTTAAACCTGCGTATCTGCTGCGTATCCGCCGAGGATACGACGTGTCGCGGCGGATACGCAGTGCTGTCCGGATACGCCGCGGATCCGCTCCGTGTCCGCCCCTGCGTTGCGTTTTCATACGCGCCGCAGACTCCGCGTGTAGTGTGAACGCCGCTTAAAGGTTAGGGGAGACCTGCAGTGCATATCCAATAATAACGTCTTTGATTGTAGCAGACGATGCTTTTATGCGATAGCTACCATGCATAAACAACGCTAGTTAGCAGACTAATCCCGCGCGCAAGACGGTAACGATGTTGACATGCTAAGCATCAGAATTAGTCGGTCTGGACCTAACCTATCACCGACTAATAACCCGGACATACAACTGTATATCCCATTTGTGGCATGCGTCGTGCAAAAACGAGTGTAGGCTTACTAAAGAGCAGTTAGTTACATCAGCGAGCAAAAGCAGTGCCGGACAGCCTCGTGGAATCGATGTGGCTAAAAGCAAACCTGAAACGAAATGCAACAAAATTGCACGTGATTCGCATGCGATGTTTTTAGTTTTATCGTCGCGTAGGTCTACTAGCGACACAAGCTTATAGGCCTACACAAAGCGCGTTGAGTCGGCTAACTATGTCGTATAATCATTCGCATTTCTTGTAGTCTATGTGCTAATCATCTGTTTTGTAATGACTTTCGAAGTAGCGTGTGGCCACAATACCCTACGTTACACAAGGACCAGAAGACAATTACGACACCACATGCACTAGGCAGCACTGGGGTCCACTATTGCTATGCACATACGAATACGCGAATCGCGCGGCGAAATGCGTCGTTGTAGCCTAGATTGTAAACTATGACGAATGTGTTTTATATTGCGTGTGAAACGTTTGTCAGACAGACATTCGCAATAATTCAAACAAGTCGGTCAAATGGGCCTGAAGAGTAGACAAAACGTTTGGACACCCGCTGCCGGTGTTAACAATGCGCCCCGCAATGCATCGAAGTCAATTGTCACACTGCCTGCAGGAAGAAGCAGATAGCTCGACGGACTGTGAAGTTATTTAGCGGCTTCGGCGTAAATTAGTACAAATGTAATCAACCGCGGCGGCAGAAAATGACGCCAGCGTGACGACACTGTCAACACAGTGATCTATTACGATGTCAAACAGTAACGGTCACATCCGTCACACTCCGTCATCGTCAACCGGCAGTGCGACATTACCATAGATATCGCTGCATCGCTCTCGTCAGTTTTAAACTATGAGTTATAGACCGTCTTTCCATGCCTTTTTGTTTTCGAGTTAGGAGTCCGACGGTGCGGGCAGACAGGGAGACAAACGGACAGACGACGAAAGGCAAGATCCGCAAACTTGTGACCATATCCGTTTTCGCGTTATATTTGCACATTGGGGCAACTAAACTAAATTTCACTTACAAAAAGACTTACCGGTATTTAACAGTAAACCTAGAATGTTTTCACTGTATACAGCTTGCGTAATGCTGTTTGTCTCGGATTTATGCTGGCTTCATTGCAATCGCCTCACGCAGGTCACGTTCTTCTTATCCGTATGTATAGTAAACTCATTATCCTATCTGTAAAGCCATATAGGGGCACAATTCCACCAAGTCTTAAGGTTGTGGCATCCAGTAGGTATGACTTAAGTCTTTTTTTCTTACGAAGCATAACAATGGAGCGATTGCGCAGTCAGGAAAACAGTTGCACGGTCGTGCCCCATTTAATCAGTCAGGAATTTTTAAAGTGGCCCAAGTAGGCCTAGTAAAAAAACTAGGCCTACTGCTAGGTCCACTAAGCTCTAGCTCCACTGTACAGATTAAAAAGAAATGTAAAATACTGCAAATAAAACTTATGGCTTTTTGTGTACGTATTAAACAACAAGAAATTTGAGCTAATGCTCACGAGATACGCGGAAGCCTATAGCAGTTTCTGTTCAGTAGTTTAGCTGAAAATTAAGGTGTTCACGCTAAGTTAAATACCAAATTCTCTATCTGGATCGCAGAACGATAGTTGCTTGGCCCCACCTTGTGAATGATACGGAGTTGTGTCGCAGCCAGAAATCGACAAAAAATCTATTAAAAACCATATTTTGGCGTTTAAGGTCATCCAAGGTCATTGAATTCGGTGGCAATCGAAAGCCAGTGTACGACTTCCTATTAGTGATTAATAGTAAACCGGGCCCTATCTCGCACTGTTTGTGAGATACAGCGACTTATTGGCCAAAAATCGCGAATTTGTCCCACCCCCTCTCATTTAGCGCTCTTGTTCGGGGTGACCCCCTGCGAATTTACGGAAAAGCTTTACGGTTCCTGAACCTAGAGTCTTCCAGGCAGCCGACGGTAAAGATTTGGTGATCCTAGCTTGCATCGTTTTTAACTGATCCACCCGTGTGACAGACGGACGGACAGACAGACAGACAGAATTGCGATGGCCAAGACACGCTGAAAGCAGTAGCTGCTTCCGCGCGTAAAAATGAAGTTATAGGCTAACAGTTCGAATAATGTACGACAGAAAAAAAGTTAAAACGGTTGGGTGTTATCAGAGAATGTGTTTTATTGTCGTTACGATAAGGCTTACAGCTGAATTTTAATCTCTATTTCTTTCGTTGCTTTCGTCTCTTGTTCTGTCTGTGAGCTTCTCGCATCGCTTCATCGACGAACAAGAAACAGCCTACAGCCACAAGTCTCTGAAGCGACTATCTCAGCTGATATTGTTTTGTGCCTTAGCGTGCACTTTAAATGATACTATGCCTCATGTTTTTTTTTTAAATTGAGAGACTGGAAATGTGCGTAACTTACAATACAGACACAACATCTACCGATGTAAGCAAAACCGATAAGTTTACAGTTTCAGTGCCCCAGTTATGCGGTTATTATGCGGCCGTTTTATAGGCCGCATTACGCATCGTGCCTGTTCGTCTCTCCGTCCGTTTGATTCAGAATCAAATATCACGGCACCATGACAATCGTTCTCTCGGTATCTGCCGCTCCTCTGCAGTACAGTAGTCGTTCAATTACTTCGCATACAAGGATATTAATAGGCCTTTAGCCTCATAACTGTATCTGAAAGCTTGATTCTCTGATGGTCTGGCTTTATATATTTGCTCAGCATGGAATGCGAAATGCCTAATGGTTTTCATATGCATGTTGCACACGCCAGCCATTTATTTTCGTATCTGCGCAAGCTGCAATGTTGTCGACTGTTAAGCGAATCTGCGCTTAATCCATGTTTATTACGACGTTTAATACAATGTCCGTATCAAACACATTTTCCCATCGCCATTAGTTTTAGGCAGCACTACTGCCGGCTATTGGACAGACGTTACCGTAACGTGCTTTGTCTGTCCATCCGTGTCTGACATTTTATATTTTCAACAAGTTAGAAATTACGAAAACTTGCCCTTTTGACCACATGTGCAATTGTCTCGTCATGACAGCCATTGCTATAGTGCCGTGTCCTCTTTAACGACGTTAGCGACCATGCGACGCTAAAGCACTTTGTCGTGTGAGGCGCCGATGAGCTATGATGGGATCACGTTATCCTTCCACGATTCACACATCACTAAGAAATGACAAGTACTTATTGTAATTGCGTTTACAGGCAAATCTTCACCCACAGCTGTACTTTTGCGCCTACAGCAATGCGTATAATGATGTATAGGCTTTATAAACATTGAAGATCTCGCCAACCATGCGGTGCAGCGTGTACAGTAGCTGAAATTAACTAGGCCCCTAGTCTTTTCCACACGGTAGGCCAGTTGTAGCGACTTGGGTAATCAAGGTATTGCAAATGTTTTTGGCTAAGTGTGTTGGTAGATAATTTTTATAATATTTGACGATGTTACGACAAAAATTTAGCGTCTTACATTTTGTAGTACGTGCGCCCAGTCCATTCTATACAATGCTACAATGTGTGGCGTGCGGCCCAAAACCATTGAAAACTTCCAGGATTAAACAGCCATAAACACGTTTATTTTTACACTTTCAAGATCGAAAATCAAAATTTCAGCGATATACGAACACTTAGCAGTGAATATTGTGTTGGTGAAATATTATTTAGATTTATAGGTTCAACAGATATAAACGTCGTCTACCGTCATCGGATGGCAGCATCTCGTCAGTCGCCGAAGCCGGGCTTTGTTGAGCTAGGAACATCACCAGTAGCGAGAAGATGACGTAAGAACGCCGCTTTTTCGGTTCCATCATAACATGCAGCGTCTGCAGCCGGAAGTCTGTAAGCGGCGTAAAGTCTAGAATGGAAAGAAAAGTAGCGCGAAGGCTCAACAACAGAGCAGTCAGCAGCTGCAGCAGAGTCGCGACGTGCTGAAAGGTGACAGAGAGATTGGTCTGTAGCACTGCGGACGCAAGTTATCAGCTCAGCTCAGTAGCACGTCGGTGTTTGCATCAGTTTACCAGGGGCTGCTATCCCTAGCCTATATCTGGTGGGTACAGCTTGCGCCCAGTAAAAAAATATGGAAGGGGTTGTTAAAGTGTAGATCGAAACTCCCCCCCCCCATTTTTCACCAGACAATCTACACGCTAAGGGAAAGGGGTATAAAGGACAGGGAATTGGAGTAGGGAGAAAGGAGAATGAAAAAGAGGCGAGTGGAGGTGAGGCAGGGAGGGGAAGGAGTCCAAAGGGGAGGGTAACTTGAGCCCGAAATTTGGTGGGAACTTGCGCCCGATTTCGATTTCATATTTAGGGGAATAGAAGCCTGCAGTGGGGTTCAGTGCGGCGTGCAGTCGCGATCCCGCCTGATTACACGCACGCGCCGGCGTCACAATCTGCATCGGTAATGACGTCCGACATCATCCATAAGTAACGCCAGTTGTTTCGCCGCTTCTTCGCCGTACTTTGTCTGAGAGGCGCTCAGCTGTCTGTCTCAGGTGTCTGTCCACTCAGTGATGTTTTGAGTTCTGCCTTTCTACTTAAGCTCACCCGCCCATCCAGACCATCTGCGACCCCCTACATGCCTAGCCTATAGGCTACGTCGTCGCGGAAGATGCATTTCGGTAAGTTAAGCCTGCCAGGTAGTAAAATTTGGAAGCCTGGAACTTGGCGGCTGCTTGCTATACTTTCAAAAACAGACTTAAAAATTGAGACGCGGTTGCTACCCTACCCAACGTGAGTCCGCCCAGCGCCGTAAGTCCGATTGGGGAGGGAAAAATTTAAAAGGGGTGAAATTTCCTTGGAAGCAAAGTCAGGTGGCCCGAACTCAAATGCATCAATATAAGCAGAACGTGCAATGTCGACTTAAACCCTATACGGTTGGTCAACATGCGCGCATATAACTTTTTGTTAGTAGACCAAATTTCACCATTTTTGTTCATTTCCCCCCAAAAGTACACCCCCACCTAGCGGCACATCACGTGATAAAGTTTCTTGAGGCTACTCCTTTTAGCTCCAATTAATTCGATGTTTAAAATTATCGTGACCTTGACTTGCCCTTGGATCGGGTTATATGGACCTAGCACGCATACTGTCGATCTGAGTCTATATACAAGTTTTATTAATCGGAAAAAAAACTTTTTGGAGAAACGGACGGACAGACGTACGGACCAGACACACACAGTCGACTGTCGAGAAGTCGACTTTTGAAGCAACCAGATATAATAAACACATCGAAAAGAGCAAGAAAACATGTAGGCCTATATAGGCCTATAGCCTAAGTGATATTAACAAAAAATCTGAGCTAGTGCTCATGAGACGCGCGAGAGCCTATGGCAGTTTCTGTTCGCAATTGGTCTATCTTCATCCATTTCGTCGCAATTCACTTTTTTGCAGCCAGAAATTTCCCCAAAATGACTTAAAATCAATATTTTTAAAGTTCAAGGTCATTCAAGGTTATCGATGTTGACATTTCTAAAAAGGTTGTCGCCAGTGCTTATAGGCCTATGCAGCATGTCTGTGCCTATCTGCGACCATTTTCACGCTAGACAAGACAACAGCGGATACAGTGTAAGTAACCACTTTTTGAAAGGGTACCCCTCTTTGACACCCGCGTGCACAGGCCTCTTTGAATCTAGAGGGTCCGGACTTAGACTGCTGAAATTAACATTCAATGCTGAAAATTTCACATGCAGGTTTTCTTGGTCTATCTCCAGCCATTTCAGCGCAATTCACTCTTGAAATGTGTGTCGCAGCCCAAAATCGAGAAAAATTCATAAAACCCCTTATTTTGGGCGTTCAAGGTTATTCAAGGTCATCGATGTTGACATTTCTAAGAAGCTCGTTGCCAGTGCTTGTTATGATGAGCAGCATGTTTGTACCTATCTGCAGCCATTTTCACGTCAGACGAGTTAATAGCTGTAGAATAACGCATTTTTAGGAAGGTGTCTCTCTTTCGCCCCCTCGTTCGTGGGGAATCCTTTTACCCAGTGGCATGAAATTTTGTCGCGAAATACTAGAGACACCAAGCTATCATATGGTGAAAACTCGAAGTCTTCATCTCGACTGTTCTTGAAACGGTACCGGGTCGTGACAGACAGACAGACGGACGGACAGACAGACAGAATTACCGTAACTAATAGGCGCTATAGCTATGCTAGCTCTCGCGCGTAAAATGCTCACGACTTTGCACCCACGCTGCGTTGATGAAGCAACGCAGGCTTGAACTGTGCGCACTCTGCATTCATCGCAAGCACGATTCTCGGATGTTTGCAGGCAAAACGAAGCTAAATACAAAGTGCAGGAGTCGCCTTGCTTTCATCGAGGCGTTACGTGTAAGAGTGATTAGTCGTTTCAGCTTCCGGATTACCTGCGAGTTTGCGACTGATATAGGCCTTCTCTCCGGTCGACGTGTGAGAATTAATTTCAGTTTGAATCTCGCACCCACCCCGTGCATCGGTGATGAAAATTGCTATTGCCGCCAATGCTCCCGTTTGGCGTTCTTGAACGCTTGCAAATAAGTTCTCAGCGACCTGAATATTTTCCCGTGTTCTTAGGCGAACGATGGTAAAGTGAGAGGTGCGAGAAGGGTATAGTGCGAGAGAGCGAGCGAGGAATTCGTGCGAGGATCGGGGTAATTAGCGAACGATTTCCACCTTCTGTGTGGAAATTCGCGCATGATTTGTAAAGCATTCTAACCACTTTCCACCTTCAAACATTTTGTCAAACACCTGTCTTTCGCAGAGCCATGTCCGTTAAAAGATCACGCAATTTTAAACGTTGTTAGCAAGAAGCCCAGCTGTCGCTAAGAAAAGCCGACCGTACCGCCGAAGCGGCTGCGTCCGACTTTCAGTAACAGAGAAAGCGATTTCTCAGAGGCGACGCAGTTCCATGCACGATATGTTAACGAAATGCTGCTTTCGAAAACTACAATTAACGCTAGTATAAAGGTGCGTTCTCACTGCGCGCGTTACACAAGTAAACCCCTATGTTAATGCGCATTTGCATAACTTCAACAAACAGCAGCTGACTCTACAAAATTCTGCATCAATGATGCACCATTTAATGGCAATCAGAGTGCCAAATTTTAGTTAAATCTGTCAAAGCAAACAATAGATACAGCAGCCTTTGTGAGGTCACCCCAAACACTTCAGTTTCAGGTCTTTAACACAAAGACCTGAAACTAATGTGTTTTGGAATTTAACTATTGTTTGCTTTGGCAGATTTATCTAAAATTTGGCAATTTTATTGGCAATAAATGGTGCATTGATGGCATAAAATTTTGCCGAAATCAGATGTTGTTTGTTATAGTTACGCGAATGTACAATAATAGAAAAGTTTACTCATGTAACGCCATTTTGGTAACGGATATATTTTGTTATCGATATTCAACAACTAATAACTCCGCTAAGTAATAATATTGTTCAACGAAATTTGGCGGTCTCTTTAGCAATTTATTGGGGATTAAGTATACGAAACTGTATCCAGATTCGTTCAGACTTGACGTTTCTATTGTACGATATCTAGGGGGTTACTTTTTTCCCCGGACACAATGTTTATCTACATGTATATAGGCTACGGTATGCAGTTACGTGTACATCCTGTATGATGATTCATTCAGTGTACACAGAATTATTCCCACGTTCCGACCTAGTCCTACTGTCAACATGCACAGTAGCCTAGATTATTGTTTTCAATGCTATGTACTACATATAAGCCTAGTAGGCATATACCGTATTTTCCGCCTCGTTGGCTACTCATTTCTTGTGCTAACAGCCTATTACTAAAAATTCTAAAGGCTAGGCCTATAAAGGCTACGTCTAATAAAGGTAGAGATGCAAATTCAATGCACTCAGCGATGAATATAAAGATGGGAAACTTCCCCTACACCTATTGCATCACTTTGATCGTTACAACAAATCTGGGGCAGGCTATAGGATCCTGCAGAACGTCTGTGAAAATATGGACCTGTAGCATCAACTTGCTACAGGCTAAGCTGAGATATCGACATTTTAAAAATATAATTAAAGTGCAGCTATCACAGTTTCCGGAGGCCTACAGTAGTTCTGGTTTTTTTTCTGGGAAGCCACATGATTGTAAAGAACTACAACCACTGTACTAAAAAGTAAAAACCCTTCAGACTTTGTAGGGGGGGGACCTTTGACTTATTCCTCAGGCAGAAAGTTGAGAAATCAGTTTGCAACGTACCAGTGGTTAATTGTCACACAGATGCAATTAATGCCAACACAATAACGTAACGAGGAGAGAGTACAACAAAAAGCAATGCACAGAAATTCATCTGCATACTATATGACAGATATGCAACCTGATAGGTAATAATGCTTACAAATGGCTAAGGCCAACAGTTTTCCACGGGCTGCAAAATTTCAAGCCGAGTCACAGAATTTGCCCTTTTCCGCAGAATTTTGATATTGCTGCAGAATTTTACAGAAGTTAAGAAATGACTGATGATTAGTACGATCGTCGTCTTTGAACTAACTACATCACGGAGAAAAATCAAACTGAACTGCCTAAAACTGCGCCCCTACTAATACTACCATCACATACGGCACAATCGTGAATTAACACAATGCGACTAATTGACAGATTGCACTTTTGAAAAAGGTTGATAATTTTCTTTGTATGTTGCTAGCATAACAGAGCGCCATGCCAGCATCCAAAAACTGAAGTTTTTTAAAACAGAATAAAGCTTAGTTTATGCACAAACAAAAGGCCACGGTAAGCCGCAGTATTTGGACAATTTTGCCATGGTGAGCCGCAGAATTTTGCGAACTGGCCCATGGAATTTGGCCAAATTTGCTGCGGAAAACTGTGGACCCTACAAATGACTGTTGATCAGTAGTGCATGCATAGACAACATCATTTTCATCCCTGCAGAGTGAACGTCTTTTTCATCATTTGCATAACATCATCACATGACAAAAAGCATTCAAGTGCCTAATATGAAAATAATATGCATCAATTTGTAAAATAATGCAGCCAAATCAGATGGCTGGCACTCACAAAATATGCAGCATACACGGAAATAATAACACATGGCCAAACAATTACGATGACAAAGATCATCGTGACGATATCGATAATGATGACGCAGGCATGTAACCAATGGCGGTGGATGCAGGACCTTCTATCACTATACCTGTGGGTGGAGCTTGCAATTTAGTATACACTTTTAATAAAAAAAGTCTGCTTATGGGCAAAAATTGGAGAAAAATTTGTTAAAAGCGTATACTAAATTGCTATAATAAGAAGCACTGTTTTTTTGCTAAAAATGCACCACAAACGGTTTGGTGGCCTGGCTCCGCCCAGATCCGGGAAAAAAAAAGATAATGGTGGGGGGGAAATTGAGCTCAATTTCAATTCTAGATTTTGTGGATAGAAGCCACTGGTTAGGTGGGTTTGATCCAACCACCCTGTCAGCTGAAACTGCATGAAAATAACAAAAAACGTCACCACTGGATACGATTTCCGAGCTAGAAACTCATAAAAATGTGCCTGTCACCAGAGCTTTGCCCCAAACTATACAGATAAAGCTTAGTGCTGAGCACTTCTCCAGACCCCCTAGTTGGATTAAAGGAGAGCCCAGGAAGAGTTGAAGTTCCTGGTGAAAAAGTCTGCTTATGGGCATATGATGAAGACGATAACGTCTGGTCTAGCTGTCGAGCCAGTCATCATCATGCGAGCTGCGCCGGTCGGTGTGAGGTTTCGGAGGCGGTGGAGGAATGAGCTTCGATACTCGGTCGAGCGGATTCTGAGGTTTTCTTCCGGTATCAGCGTCTGATGTACCACCATCGCCACCACTGGTCTTTCCCGCACCTCCAGAGATACCTTCGGTGATGTAAAAAACACACAAAAAATTTCACAACTAAAAGTAGAAGTAAACCATAAAAAGCTACTTCAGTAAAAAGTAAAAGTACTGGATAAAATAATTACTTAAGCAAAAGTAAAAAAGTACTAGGCAACAGGGTAAACAAGTGAAGCATTCAGTTTTAGAACTGATAAATTTGATCTAAAAAGTTTTCAAATACGTCCATTGGTGGCTCAAATCGTCACTGTTTACTCACTATAACAAACCAGAAACCACCTGTTTACCTGTGTGATAACGACAACTCTAATTAGTGTCGTGTGGGGCCAAAGTTTGTGTCTGAAACAGACATTCGCTGAGGCCTGATTCAACTCTATTGCTCATGGTATGCAAGAGTTAACACTGCTGATTCCACTGAGTTAATTGTAATGAAGGCTTTAACCACAAAAGTAATAAAGTAGAAGTCATGTTACTCTAAAATCCTACTTCATTACAAGTGAAAAGTGCTCTTTGCTATGAGTACACTGAAAATTGTACCCAAGCAATGTAAGTTAACGCATTACTTTGACTTCGTCACCTTACATCACTGGATACCTTTGCGTCTCAGTGAGAGCTGGCGGGCAAGGTCACTCATTAAGTCCCCGCCGCTGCCGCTGCCAAGACCCTTGCCGGAACTGTCAACCGAGTCTTCGTGCTTCTTCTTCTTCTTGACCTTCCTCTCGCCAGCTCTACTCAACCGGTTCTTCTCAAAGCCACGGATCGCAGCCATTAGATCGGCTCGGCCTGAATCCACCGGCACAGACGAGATGCGATCTGATTCTGCAGGCCTGCACAACACAGTAGACGAACTAATAAAACAAGTGCAGATGTCTGCCCAGTGCTGACACAATATGCAGCCACCAGTGGCGTCATTTCAGCAAATCATTGCGAGGTCTAAGTAATTATAGGGATCTGAGCTGACGTAACATATTGTTCCTGCAGCAGTAACACTGTTTCAAAGGTATGATTTACAGGGGAAAAAAATTACAATCATAAATCTTTGGGGGTCCGTAGACCCTTACAGCCCCCGCTAATTGACACCCCTGGCAGCCAACCACCTAACTGTACCCTAGCTAACCATGACCCTGACCTTCCCGACCTTTGACTTTATGAGCTAAAAATAGGCACACTGATTACTCCTGTCCCATGGGACATTCACAATGTCACATAAATTTTAGTTCTTATGCCTTTATTTTTTAAAGTTAGAAATCCATACAGGACAGACAATTAGACAGAGAAAAAGGCTCATAATGCAGACCATCAGGGCAATTAAATACGAACAACATAGGTGCATCCGGCAACGTAGCGTCTACGAGATTTCAGGTGTGATACATGCAAGCTGCTACAATTTTTCATCAGACAACAATCTACATTAGCGGCTAGCACAGAGGAACGTGACGTGATATTTGTCTACTAAAGATGGCTGTTGCTGCTTGTAATAGGTGAGTTTCAAGTAAAAATAGTAATTAAAAGAACAATTTTGCATTAATGTTATTTTTTACTGTACGGTGGGCGTTTAGATCAATGATTTTTCAACTTTCATCTAAAAACTGATACTTTCAGAAGCCCGGATGTTGGCCTAAACTGCAATTTAGCGTAAAATTTTACACTACAGTATGCTCGTAGCAGCTCGTAACTGTCTTGCCATAACCGAGTGTCCAGTAGCATAGCAGCAACGAGCCGCTCGTAGCCACTACGTTACTGGACGTGCCTCACAACAGCACTGTCAGCAAAGACATAAACCAACAAAATAACAACATAAATAGTACTTTCAACTAATACAGACAAAAAGCTGGTACTTCATTATTAAAAATCCATATAACTAAAAATCATCAACACTGATGTCAACCTGAAGCCCAATACAGTTTGTTGCTATGGTGACTAATAGTGTGATCCTAGTCTGCAGAAACTGACACAGTGGTGTAAAGGCCAAAAATCACCAAATCAGACACAAATTTTGATTATAAACCAAAATTTTCCCACAAGAGAAGATGTGTTGGACATTCAAAAATTTAGGGTGAGCAACTGTTCTCCTGCTGCCCCCTCCCCCCGCAACAACACCACTGAGCATTAAGCGCAAAATTTTGCATTTGGACCAAAGTTTTCAGACAAAAAAAGAACGAACCAACTCACCTGGACTGAT
>Ga0056128_1002325_pt1 | contig 22423 bp, 15 predicted proteins | sample WorMetLIZISLAND2_FD_71113 | JGI IMG/M metagenome (GOLD analysis project Ga0056128, IMG submission 71113) | Marine gutless worms symbiont microbial communities from Max Planck institute for Marine Microbiology, Germany - Olavius geniculatus... ... | reverse complement strand
TAAAGTGCTTTATTTGTTAGAAAAAGTAATTTAATTAGTCAAATTTTTGAGCCATGGTCGCCGCCATTCTTGACGCCAGCGCTCCTGGCGGCCAAATGTCGCAACTACCAGGTATTTGCAGTGTGACGTCATCTCAGGACAACGAGTTTTATTACTGCGTAATTAACTCCGGTTGATATTTTGCAGTCCACACGAAACTTAGGCCTACCTCCAATCCTGTGTTGAAGCAGTCGTCCGCGAAATGCTCAGAGCACAGTATGTGGTGTTCCGTCGGCATAAAACCTTTTCTTCTCACGTTAATTAACCACTGTTTTAGCAGCGCTGGATTCTTCAATGGGAACCTGTGGAAACTCAGCTTACGCTCCGACTCTGATTGGCCAACTGACCGATTGTTACGACCGACAGCTGCACATAGACCCGGCATTGTGATTCTTAATACTTATTACTCTATAAATAACTTTGAAAAAATACTAACTATGCTAATGAATTCGCACCACTGTACGAAAACAAATATACGCAACACACTATACAGATAAGCAGCCATGTCCTGAGATGACGTCATCAGGCCACGCGTCACGCTTCGCACAAACCGGCCGCAAGGTGGCACAAACATCGTTTTTCGCGAATATGGCGGCGACCATGGCTCAAAAGTTTGACTAATTAAATTACTTTTTCTAACACATAAAGCACTTTAGCATTTAGCCGGCCGTACCAACGCATTCAACTAGCACTGCGGCATCATATATCTGAATATTGTTTTTGGCGCTATTCCTCCTTTAAGGTGGTTCGCATTTACCTTTGTTCAGTGGCTGGTACAACTGTGTGATACCATATGGCAGGTGATGCTCTGTAATTCCGAGATGGGATACCACCAGTAGCTATATACAGCCTCGAACCTTTTACATGTGACAGCAGCTACTGCTTTAGCGCGTCTTAACCATTGCAATTTGTCTGTCTGTTTGTCCATCTGTCCGTTCGTCACACGGGTGCATCAGTCAAAAACGGTACAAGCTAGAATCACCAAATTTTCACCATTGGCTGCCTAGAAGACTCTAGTTTCAGGATCCATAAAGCTTTTTCATAAATTCAAAAGGGGTCACCCCAGCAAGGGTGCTAAATGAGAGGGGGATGGGGAAAATTAGCAATTTTTAGCCAATGTGGCTGCGTGAGACCAGTCGCGCCCTCTGGCGAGTGTAAGTGAAACATCGTTGCTTCGATTGGTGAGCTCAGATTTTGTTCATGGTGGACCTTCACACATGCACTGCTGTTGCGCATTCCCCTTTGCATTAGGTAGGCTTTTCTTGTTTTTCTGCAGTGCTGTACATCGAGTACCGTCAATCGACAGCATTGTGGTTGATAGTATAAAGATATGGCTAACCACTATTCGGTTTTCAGATGTAGTTTAATGTTCAGTTCTGTTATTGTTATATAGCCAAGTAGTAATAGCTTCATTTTTTCCACTGTTAAATAAAATCAGCAGTTCGTTGTCACGCTGTGGACTCATGAGGGTTGTTTATGCGGTATTGCAAATGCACTGCTGGCTGACCATTGATCGGGGGCCAGGTGTCACGACGCTTTCCGGAGGCACAGTGCAGCAGCCTTACGGACGTTACCGGCTTGAACCTACAAGCCCGACGTCTGTGGAAAGTATGCGGATGGTAACTCTGAGGGTTAAGCTTGATACAAACATGGTGCAGGGTGAGAACCGAGCCTTGCGTTTAATGTTTGTTTGTTGCATGGTCCGGTGTTATGTTGTTCAGCATGTCGACTAGTCTGATGCATGAGATTATTATCATTATCATTATCACTACGAACTGATTAGCGTGGTATAAGTGCAAACTGCACTTCAAGAACACGTGACAACACGATAAAAACACGTAGAAACACTAAAAAATAAAAAAAACCCAAAAAATAAAACGCTAAGACAAAAACAAAGAGAGTTCAAAACAGTCACGCGCCATAAGATCGACAAAATAAAAATGTTTTCAGTTTATGTCGAAAAGTTGAAAGTGATGTAGCAGATGTGATGTCGCCTGGCAGTGCGGTCCCACAACTTAGCAGCAATAACAGGAAAAGCTCGATCGCCAAGTGTGGAATGTCGTGTAACTGGAACCACCAATGCTGCAGTAGACGCTGAGCAGAGTTTTTGTCTTGAACGCAGGTCGGATACGCTCATAAAGTCACTCGAGAGGTAGTCCGTGAATGTGAATTTATATAGTGCAGTTTCGTGCAGCATCTCTCCTGCACTGAGTGTTCACTAGTATTAGTGAGCGGTCTGTCCGTCTGCCACGCCCTGGTACGAGGGTCATTCGATAAATAAGTTACAAAACAGCATCATTCTGTTAGTTTTCCAAATATTAGAAATCCGAAATATACATTTCGTAGGGAATTTAATTCTGAGTAGCAGCTGTGAGTTTTGTGACGATGACGTCACTGTGACGTCATTTATAAACGTTAAATTCGATGACGTTGTCACTGAAATCATCCCATAATGAACAGCATTTCATTATTGTATTTTTGTGTGCAGAAAAATAATTAATGCAAATCAGATTCACTCTGAGATGCATGCAGTATATGGCACAAGTGCTCTACGAAGTGAGCAGTTTACGTTTGGTGTAAGAGAATGCTAGATGCGCAGAAATTTGTATCATAATATCAAGGTGCAATCAGTCGTTCTTTAGTGGCATGGACAGCAGCCAGCATCATTCTTTGCATCAAGCATTCAGAAGTTTGCTGACAGATAAGACAAATGTTTGAGCAAACTCGGTTGATAGTACAAATGAAACATTAATCTTTATCATTTAAAGTAATGGCGTTAGCTTGTTAAGTTTATACAATTTTTCTGTTCATATGCTGTTTGTCACTTGCGAGTAATGGTAGATTACTGGTGGGGAAAATAATACACATGTAAACTGTGTTCTAAGAGCAGATGACGTCACAATAATGACGTCATTATCAAAAAAATTTGTACATGTGTTCAGAATAAAATTCCCGTACAAAACGTATATTTAGGATTTTTTTTGGGTTTAGAAAACTAATGGAATGACGCTGTTTTGTAACTTATTTATCGAATGACTCATAGCAAACCAAGCCCATGCGACATAGAGACTTCAATGGTTTTTAGCAGTGAGCCATCTTTAAGTTGCATCTGAAAGTAGTACTGCTACTGCACTATGGGTTATGGAGATATTTTAGGCGATTGAACCCACCAGGAAAAGCTCGATGGTCGATTGTAATCACACGTGAAGCATTAAAGCAAAGAAGTCTTTACTACAGATACAGTGATATGTGTAATGTATATGATCGTAGTAAACTGTGGGGTAGTTGTTTTTGCTTGTTATCTGAGAAAGACATCCTGCTTTTGCAGTGTTGTATTACAGTCTATGTGTTACGCTAGTTGAATTTATAGTAAATTTACCCATTAAATTTCTCCGACTTTGAAATTGTTTTTGAGCTCCAGTGCGGCTGATTGGGAGCTGAAAATGGTACCACACCTGTAGCAAATTTCGCTTTTTCAATTGCCAACATTTTACAGGAGTTTTGCATTTGAATTTGTTGTTTAATCAATTAATGTGAACAAATTTATCTGCTGTGTTTGTGTGTTGTATTTGTTGTGTTTTTTTCCTATTTTTTCTTGGCATATAGTTGATCTCAGTGACTTGTTATCTCTGTGTTGGGTTATTAGGCCGCTCAGAATGGTAGTTCGGAGAAGGTCTTATGTTTTACTGCTGTTTATCTTTATTTTTTCAATTACTATAATGCGCGGAAAGTCTGTCTGTCTGTCTGTCAGCGCCCTCTAGCGGCTTCCCTGTTGCACTGTCGCGAACCCCGACTGCGGCGTTTGAGTCCTTGGGTCCTTGGGTCTTAGGTACGTGCCCCCACCTGCCCCCACAGGCAGGCTGAGAGGGCCCCAAAGTTGGAAATTTTGCATTACGGCCAATGGAGATTTTCACCGCGCCAGCCTGCAACGATTCGTTGCATAAATTATCAGATAAATTATCTGGCGAATGACATCAAAAATCCCCATAATGTAGTGCAAGTCCTTGGGCCTTGGGTACGTGCCCCCCACCTGCCGCCATGGGCAGCCTGAGGGGGCAGTGGTTGAGTTGCCGGGTCTTCTTTTCCCGGCTGATTCTGTCAAGTTCATCATTATAGTGCTCAGCTTTGTGGTGAATGATGGCTACTTAAAGGTTTCAGTCTAAGGCTGCATACAACCCCTTCCAAACTCTTGCGTGCATTCATTTCAATTTCTAGTTTTTTCAATGCGGAATCTTCGAACTCTAGCTGATCGCCGTGAAATTTTGCCACATGGTTGGAAGCATGTTCAGTTTTATAATTCCGGTGCAAAAATTTGGGGGCCTGCTCCCAAAAAATTTTGTAGGCCAAAAACATGTTAAATTTAGTGCGATTTCGGATGATTTCAGACTTTGAGTGCGAATATCTACGGAATGGATGGAGATATCCAAAACAGGAAAACTAACTTATTGACTGCGATTTCTTATGCATCAGATGAAAAAAGTAGTGTGAACTTTGGTCCACTTACCACAGCGTTCATGCGGCTAATGTTTACCCACCAAATTGACTTTTTTTGGAAAACCATATTTCGTCCCTTAGGGGTGCTGTGCCACAAAATTTTTGCACTAGAGAATGACTAAGGCTTGCTAGTGCATACCCGCATCAATTTTTTTTACAACAAGGGTCAAAAATTGGCTTAAAATGTAGCGAATGAGCCACCATAACTTTGGAGCTAAGAGGAATAGTTTCACGAAACTTTGCCGCATGATGTGCCGTTTGGTGGGGGCGATAACGCAGGTACAACTTTCCCTTAAAATTATGGGAAGGCAAAAAACGTTTAAAATTTGCTGCGATTTAGGACAGTGGCACATTTGGATTTAGAGCGTGGCGCATTGTGGCTATTGTTAAATTGCGTCTTCTAAATAATCTTACTTACTTACTTACTAACGTTTGAATTTGACCACAAATATCTCTGGAATGTTTGGAGCTAGCAACAAGCAGTGAACCGCATTATCAACTAATATTTCTCCCGCGTTGAACAAAAAAAATGGTGAACTTTGGTCCACTAACTACGATGTTGTGTTTGCTTGTTTCATTTTACTCAGAATCGACAGTGCACACCTTTTTGGATAACTTTAGACTTTGGTTGCATAATTTCCGGAATGGATAGAGATATCGATAAACGGAAAACAGCATTTTCAACAACCATCTATTTCACGTTGAATGCAAAAAAAATTTGGTGAACTTCAGTTCACCAACAACAATGTTCTGTTCTCATTTCGAACCATTGAAGTTTACTATTGCACTTGCTATTTAGGACAATGCAACTGCATTCGGGCCACGTGACTTAGCTACAAATGGAATTTTAACCCCATAACTGTTTCTCCAATCGGACTTACGGCGCTGGGTGGCCTCACATTTGGCTCTGCCCCGAATTTGTAGTTTTATTTGAAAGTGTTACATTTTTATGTGATGTTTTTAATTGTAATAATTATACTAGGAAATTGATGAGTGATAAATGTACGACATGGTGCCATTTAATATTTTTCCATTTGTGGTGCATTTAGTCCTATTTTTTAAAGTTAAAAACTTATTAACTTTGCTTTGAATAATGATGACGATGATGATGATGATCTTGATGATAAAGTATGCAAGAAATTTGAGCTGATGCTCACGAGACGAGCAAAAGCCTATAGCAGTTCTGGTTCGGTAGTTTAGCTGGAAATTGGGGTGTTCACGCTAAGTTAATATACAAATACTAAATTCTCTATCTGGATAGCATGATGATAGTTCCGTGGCGCCACCTTGTGAATGATATAAACTTGTGTCACAGCCGGAAATCACCAAAAAAATCCGTAAAACCCCCTATTTTGGCGTTCAAGGTCATTGAATTCGGCGCCAACCGAGAGCGAGTGTACAACTTCCTGTTAGTGATTAATAGTAACCTAGGCCCTGTTTCGCACCGCTGCTGAGATACAGCAACTTATTTGCCAAAAATCACAAATTTTGCCCACCCCCCTTTCATTTAGCGCTCTCGTTTGGGGTGACCCCCTTCGAATTTATGGAAAAGCTTTACGGTTTCTGAAACTAGAGTCTTTCAGGCAGCCGATGGTTAAGATTTGGTAATCCTAGCTTGCATTGTTTTTTACTGATCCACCCATGTGATGGACAGACAGACAGAATAGCGATGGCTAAGACGTGCTGAAAGTAGTAGCTGCTTTCGCGCATAAAAATTGTGCATCAACTTGTCTGATTTATTTACCTCGTGAAAATTGATTTTTTTGTTAATTTTTATGGCACTGAATGTTTCTTTTCTAACTTATTGGTATTCTGAGCTGTGTTAGAGATGTTTTAGTTTTTTTATATTTTGACAGAATAGCATGCTTAGAAGTTGCAGCTAGGAAATTATATTAGGTCAGCTATTGAAAGTTAACTTAGCTGTGTACCATGCTTGGCTGTCTTGTTCAGTCATTTGATTTCACATATATTTTTCAACATATTACACTACAAAATGACCCAGTATATAAAAAAAATTGTAATAATACTAATAAATCAGGAACGTGATGTTGAACTGTTTGTTTTGTGTCTACAGAGAGTCTGATTGAATCGGCATTGTCTGCTGGCATGATTGAAATTATGAAAGATTACATCTGTAAATTCAGCACTGACGATGATGTCATGTTAATGGTCTTATTAGCAGTCGGTTCACTCGCCGATTCAGGTAACTTGCAAGCTTGTAGTTTTGTACCAGACTTGTTTGATGGGCTTGGTGATTTTTTATGTATGGTAGTGTGGTGGACAGATATTACATTGCTAGACCCCTGTTATAGGCTTGCACTTTTCCAACGGCCCTTTTTTAATACATTCGTGGATCCAATTCTGGCAGTGTTATGTTTAGTTGCCTGCTGATGCAGTGATTTAGTACGGGCCTAGTGTAAATCTTGTTGTCACCATGAAATTAAGTAGAGATGTTAACGATACTTAAATTGTGAAAATCAAGACTCCTCGAAAATTATATTTCTCACTCATCGAGAATTGAAGTGTTTAAATAGGATGCAATAAACAGTTTCTGGTGCTCATGAGTGAGTCACGATTGACAGTTGGCGGCAGTACTTAAGTCGAGTGAGGAGGGGACGTGGACTGTCACCCACATAGTGCAAGGGGTCAGTTGGACTGAAGCTCGTGGTCGTGTTCAAAGCAAATGTTCCTGAGTCTGTCTTGACACCTGTCCTTACATCCGTGGCACAGACGGACCTCAGCACATGTGTCCATTGCATGTCGATTTTGTCACCCTGCACCGAGGTCTAACTGCCTGCGTGTGGGCAGACACCCACGATGTTGTGCCTCGAGCGTTATTGTGCTGCAGCAGCAGCAGCTGCGTTGCTTGCTGACATAAGTGTTGGTATCGAATATTGCCAAAAACAGCTAAAAAAGTATCGCCGATACCCATTTCGATACTACGGATGAAAAGTATCACCGATAGTCATGCCAATACTCCAAAAGTATTGCCGATAGTATTGGTAGCGATACCAATACGGCAATATTACAACCCTGCATGCTGTTTTGCTGTTAGGTTTTGGTTTCACTTGTAGGCCCCTTTAAATAAAAATTGAAAAGTAGTAGGTAGAGTTATTGTTTTCATGTGAGAATGCCAGTCGTTGTATTTTAGCAGTTGGGAGGAAGAGACTGGTCGAGTGTGGCTTGATGTCGGAAATAGTCTGTTTGCTCGCTGATGACACCTTTGGAGCTGAGCTGCAGGAAACTGTTCTTGATCTGCTCGCTTCCCTCTGCGATGCCGGCAAGTGTCACATTTACTTACTGAGGCTGGTTGATCATAGTGTGACTGTATGATAATTTGTTTAAAATAAGCAATCAAGTAAGTGAGGCATTTTTTATGAAGTGTCAAAGTCAGAATATTAAATCTGAGGTCTGTGGTAGATGACTTTATTACGACAAACAATGCTGACTTCATGTGATCATCTTACATGTTAAAAATATGTATTGCAGATTTTTGGCATTTAGTTTTAAATCACAACTCATCATCGTCATCATCATCATCATCTCTCTTTAATAAAACAGATTGACAAAATGCAACCATACATAGCATACAAAAAGACATAAAAATCTGATAAATGTCATTGAATTGAACTAACAGTCTGATAATCTTTGCTTTCATACAGTTAACTGTTGAAATTATTATTGTTACCAGGCATAATTTTTTTAAAAATTAAATAGTCTGTTTTTGTCTGCATATATGCTGTCAGGTTGCCAGTGTCACATCAGCTTGGAAAAAATTTTGCCTTTTCTTGTTTATATCTTCATATGGAAACTGTGCATATCTCAAAAAATTTTCCTAGTGCTGACCCTGGAATAGTGAAGATTGTGTTGCATTGTCAGTTATAGTAATATTTCAATATATTTATTTCATGGCTTTCATAAGCTTATTTCGGGAAATCAGTTTAAACTGGAGTTAAACTCGACGAAAAATGGGCCTGGCAAAATCGTGTGTGTTTGTCAGTTGTTATGTAGCTTTTCTAATTGGCCACATCGTCCATCTGTCTATTCATCTATCTGACTGTCACATTTTTATGGACTCTTAACTTGAACATTGAAAATGCATAAAATGACTCGAGTTAATATGGATGTTTTCTGGGGCAGTATAGTTGGTGTGTCGTTTTTCATTTTCAAAGATCAAAGATCATAGATATATAGTGCAGCGTGTTGTAGATAATAGGCAGAAGGATGCATCATCTGCTGTCTGCAGAGGGCCAGCATCTTTGGTTATGTTAACAATGCTTTGACATCGCAGATGATCTGAAGCTGGTGCTGTCCAAGCCGGATTTGTTCAAAACTCTGCTGACTTCGATGGAGAGATTTGAGAAGAATGCTGCTAGTGACGACCAGGCAACTCTCATGATGTCAACGGCCGATCTGATTGTCCTTCTACTCACTGGAGGTAGGAATCATGTTGTTTCTTAAAAAAGGACCCCTTTTTGTTTTTTTATAGTTTACTCAAATTATGAGCAATTTACATTAAATTTTTACCAGTTGTAGCTGAAAAAATACTAATTCGAAATATTTGAACAAAATATGGCAGTTGATTAAATATTCTTTGCTAGTCGTGATGTAACACTGACGTCATAATGTGTCACAGGTACAAACTTGCTGGTCTCAACTGGTGCTGTCAGTTGCTACCCTGCTTCGATGGTGAACTTAATCTGGTTCGCTAATGAAAAATGCTTAGCGTGTCAACACTGAGTAACATGGAAACATGAAATCGGGTGCCTTGTGATCCAAAAACTCAACATCTTGCAAGCTCAGTGTGATAGTGCACTGTCTTGCTCGAACATGTGAAAGACCAACTATCCCCACAGACACACAAATTTGATCGCTTTGCACGTTTTTGTGGCTGCAACTTTAAAACGTCAAATATTTGAACCAATGAACCAGATTTTTCACCATTGAAACAGGGTAGCAACTGGCAGCACCAATTGGGATTAGCCTGTTTGTTTTTTAAGGGATACCCCTCTTTGACGCCCGCGTCCTTAAACATAGCGGGTCGGGACTGGTAAAATCTACATTTAATGCTTAAAAAAATTCGTATGATTGTTGCCTCATAGTGTATCGTCTGGGAGTGAAACCAGCGACCTCTTGATCTCTAATTCGATGGACTGACATGCTACTGTTAGACTACCAATTCACACGACGAATGTCGTATTGTTATTATTTTCACTCACTGGCGCAAAGCTGCAGGCTTGAAAACTAAACAATGTGTAAGCGACTGCAACAGCGAACTAGTCAGATAGAAAACTGCCGATAAATAAGACCTCATTAGCCGTGGACTGTTTCTGAACTAAGACTTGATAAACTTCTCTGCTATTCTCGCTGATGTCGTGGTACAATTGCCATATTATCATTGTCGTTGCTGTTATTGATAATATTGGTGTTTGCATGCTGTGTCAGATGACAGTATGAAAGAGCTATATGATGGAGGCAATGGTCAGGTTCTCTCATTAGTCACCAGGTGGATGGCTTCCGACGTAGAACATCTCCAGAATTCTGCTGCGCTGGCCATTGGAAACATGGCTCGATCCGGTAACAACTTTTATAATATTTTGTAGGTTATTGACAACATTTTTGATCTGTACTTGTACTTGTATTATACTTGAAGGCATAGACTACCTCGGAAATTTTAGTGTATTTAATTGTTGAACTGGTCAGCTCTACCGTAAGTCATCACAGGATGTCATTATTATTATTATCTTTAAGTAGGGTTTACCAGTCTGTATTTGTCATTAAATACAGGGTCAACTTTTTCTGGAATAATTTCAGGAAAAGATTTCAGGGAAGATTAGGTGGAATTGTGCCATGGTGGATATGGAGAGGATAGGATCAGGATTGAATATGTGTGGAGATGGAGAATCGGGGTGTTGCACTGGCCAACCCAGGTTTGCTTGGGAAATGGCCATTATTTTGCTTCCATTTGCTTGAACGTTTTCTGTTTATTAGAGTCATCAAAGTGTTAATTTTTCAGCATGTTTGTGCATTGCATTAATTCTTTTAAAGCTTGTGTTAACGCGCTAATAACGCATCATTAATATTGTCGATATTGTAAGTTAACTGCATCGAGAGGATGATAGGAATGAAGCTCTCGAAGTCGTACCTGTGTCGCAGCTCTGTGACAGTAGTGACGGAATGACAGCAAAACAATTTCTAATTACTTGAATATTATTCGATCATCAAATAATTGCAGTTTAATAGAATATTGGAACTCCTGCTTCACAGAATTTATTAACTCTACGTATGCATGTTAATTTGTTTAATGCACGATAATTGATGTCTGCAGTTACAAATCATCTATTTCCTAGTCTTGCCCATACGGTATCATTGTTACTCTTCTAGATTTTGGTTTAATTTTTGTAACATAACTGCCATGGTTCCAGTAGTCAAATTATGCAGTTTGTATGGTCTTTCCAATCGACAACAAAAATTGTTCAAAATTTATTAATTAATTGAAGTTAATTTGTGGAAATTAATTTCTTAAAAATTGTTTTATCTATACCAGCCCTAATTAGTAGGTTGATTGATAGATCTTTGTCTTGTTCAGATGAGCACTGTATACAGCTGGTGAAGTCAGGTTTTGCTGTCAAACTGTTGGCGTTGCTCAACAAACATCCTGTTGACTTGGGCCGCTCCGTCACACATCACGCCATTCTCAGTGCCCTGCGTAACCTTGCCATCCCAGGTTGGTTTTTTAAAACTTTCATTTACTTTGTATATCGTGGAAATTACTTAGCATCAGTCTAAAGGGGATGTCAGACGAACGACAAAATCGGCTGATTTTATCTGCCGACAAAATCGCCCGATAAAAATCTGTCGTGTGTCATGCAAAAATCACCCAATTTTGTCGGCCAAGATAGAGCATGTTCTATCTTCGACGATTTTGTCGGCCGACTTTTTGTATATCGGACAACAAATTTTGTTTATGTTGCCATGGTGATTGTTTACAACAGAAGATGAATATTTATTTTAGTTATTTATTGTGTTTGTTATTTATTTTCGTTCATTAGATGCAGAATAGAAGTTATGCAAGTATTATTTTGCGATCTGCATTTTGCTGTTGTGCTAGCTGATATCGTATGAACTGTGATTATGTAGTTTGTTTATTGAGTACTGCGGAAGTTGAAAGTTTCTTATACTTTGATGTGAAGTGTGGAACTTTTTAATGTTCCAACCAGTGCATATTATACGAACAAATTTGTCGATGAAGATCAACAACTTTTACGTTACATTACATTGCATAGTTATATTGTAGATGTTCCAGTTACAGAAAAATATAGTTATGGCACATTAGCTTGTCACTAGAATCAATAAAATGTGATGAAATTGAACAGATAGAACTTAGAGGTTATAAGGTATGTTGATATAATGTGCCTTCGGTTGTCTGTCAGCCGCTACAGTATCAGTGGTATGTCATTTTTTTGTGGGATTTTAGCTTCCAACAAGCCAGCTCTTCTACAGCAGAATCTGCTAGATAAGGTTCTTCCATATGCCGTGTCGCCAATGTCAACCGTGATATTCAAGTTGCTCGGAACTTTGCGTATGGCAGTTGATGGCCAGAGTAAGTAGAGCTTTATTTTAATTCAACCCCGTTGATCGCTTTTTCACATTTCCATCGAGGCTTACAGCAAGGCCTAAGCTGTGTCGTGTTATATTATTAAGGGTATGCCTGAAGAACAACTGGTAGGATTGTGTTGTGGGGGATACTGAGAGTTCTTGCCTTTTTCCATGGGGACAGGGATCAGTTGACATTGAGTATATTAGAGCAAAAAACTTCAACAGTTTGCAAAGCTATGTAAGGGCAATTCGAGTCAAAACTCGAAAACAGCACAAATGGTTTTGGGGCGATATTATCACATGTTGAATTCCAGACTGGCCCTTACAAGACTAGCCATTCAAACAGTGTGCAATTATCTTTTATACTGCTTTGAAATCTCTGTTGGCCGTAATGCTAAATTTTCAACTTCTGAGTGGTTGCTACGGCAACAGGAGTCGTTAGTGGGTGAATTTAAATGACACCGTTAGATTGCTCAGGTCCGAAAATAGTGGTGTAGTTGCAAACAGAGCGCAATTATCTTTTACGTGGCGTAGATCGAGTTATACCGCATTGAAGTCCCTATAGGCCGCAATGTAAATTTTTACAAATTTGAGTATAAAAAGGGGTAAAATTTAAAAAATTTTAATCAACAACATATAAGGAATGTGTCCGGCGTCAGGGCGCTTCGTTTGAGTCATTAGCGGCGTCGGTCCAACGGCCGGACCTGTAGCTGTGCGCAAGGAAAAAAAAGAAAAAATAGATGTCTAACGGCGAATTTTGCGCATGCGCAGTCACGCCCCCTTTGAACCGATTGTAACCAAATTTTGCACGTGGGGTCGGGTGGGCGATGTGATCACTGATGCCAAGTTTTATGGAAATCGGTTAAGGGGTTTTGGAGTTACAGGACCCCCCAAACGCCATTTCCTATACTTAACGTTCATCGCCCTTACAACAGTGTCAGCACTACCATGCTGCACTGTGAAGGGAGAAACCAGCTAATGCAGGTTTAACGGTAATTTAAACAGTGTGTGCTGGCGTATTAAACTATTGATGTAAAGTGTCCCGTGGTATCGGAGATTAGCAATAGTGCTGTGTTAATGAGAGATATTAAAGATCTTGGGTGTACACTTGACTACTTATCTGTTAAAGTGTTTGAAGCTGGGATTTTCTATGGCATACATATGGCATATCAGCTTCCACTGCCAAAGCTACTTATTTTGAATGATATTTTTTGCTAGGGCTGCGTGTGTAGAAATTGTTGTGTTTCTCTTCATGTTTATTAGTGATCGACTAACTGAGTGATTGCTCATTGTATCTGCTGGTTTCTTAGCATCTAAACTGTGCATGGTTTTATTGGAATCAGGGTTGTGGCCCACCATTTTGAAAGTCCACCATTCCAAAAAGCTGTTACAGTTAAGGATAAGGTTAGGTGATGAACGTAAGGATAAGGTTAGTGCCGTGGCGTAGTTGGTAACGCGTTTTGGCTGAAATGAAGTTACTCTACGCTGGGCCTGGTTAGTACTGTGATGGGTGACTGCCTGCGGGGAGGTAAACCATCTCGGTGCGAAGCCTGCCAGCTAGGTCGACTCAGCCTTCTACCTTACGTGGGACGGTAAAATGAGTAGTAGCTCATTTACGTGGGTTACGGAAGGTGGGGACCTTGGTACAACTGACTGGGGTTGCCTAGCCGGCCACTGTGCCAGCCTGTGTCTGCAGGCTGCACACATGCGGCATGCGGCAGGCGGCTCTGGTTAGCGACGAAAGCGCATTAGAGGCATGTTCACGACGATCCGCTATACAAATTGATGACCTTTATCTTTTTACCTTTAGGACTAGGATTAGGGTTATGGTTAGGGTTACGGTTAGTGTCATTGTTAGTGTTAGAGTTGGTTTAGCGTTTAATAAGTACGGTTTCGTCATCGTCTGAAATTGGTTCATGGCATCCCTTTGGAATGGCAGACTTGAAACTGCATAAGTAACTTGTTTTGCTTGCGATAGGTTCGGCAGCTGTCAGACTTGGTACAGATGAAGCATTTGTGTCAAAGCTGGCTGACTGGTGCAAGACGGAAGATCACGAAGGCGTCCGAGGTACTTTGTCATCACACTTTTCACCTTTACTCTGTCAATAGTCAGCAGGTTTCACATATAGGCTTCATTCATTTCGGTGCATGATTTGATCATGAAGACATTATAAAGTTACCGTAGACTTAGCCACGTTCGAACTAACGTGCCCAAGTTTGGTTATCTTTTGATACGAATTGTTGTTTTGAAACATGGTCAGAATTTTTGGTGATTTACTTGGTATACATCTTAACTTGAAAATTTCTAAAATTTGTAATACGATGAGAACTTTGCAACAGATTTCCCTATTTTCGATTTTTTTTTCATTTTTCTGAAACATCCGTCTTCAGATCCAGTGTTGTAATTGCTAGCTAGCGCAGTTTCTGGCGGATGTTTGAGTTCTTTCATTGTTTCTAGCTATTTCGTGGTGCAGGAGAGGCAAACCGTCTGGTGGCATCGTTGATCAAGAACTCAACGCGGTGTAAAGACGTGATGTTGACCATGGTCCGATGTCATGCGCTATCACATCTCGTTGTAATGACTTCAGCGGAACATCTTGTGATGCAGAATGAAGCTGTCGTCGCTCTCACTATACTAGTCACTGTACTCAGGGGTCGGTATATGCAGAGTTGGGGTTGTATTCGCCAGATGGCAGCAATGTTCTTGGCATAGGTTTGAGATCTCTGATCGCTTCTGGTTATTTACAGTGTTACCACTGGTTTTGGAAAGCCATAAAAAGTCGTGGAATTTAGGAAGACCATTTTCCGGGCCTGGAAATTCATGGAAAATAAGCACATTGTCATGGATTTTGTGGTTTGCTCACTGAAAGTGGGGGACAGAATATGTGCATTTTTCTGCTGTTGCCACTCTGAGACTCCAAAATATTATAAAAATGTGTTTGCATCTGGGCTTCACCCTGGACATCGCTGAAGGGAGCTCACAACGCTCCCCAGACTCCCTAGTCGGCCCCACCCCTCTTGTATTTGGAGAAATATGTTGTGCTGATTGGTCATGATTTTCATTTGTTTGGTAATGGAAAAGTCATTAAAAAATTATGAAAAAAAGAGTGTTCACCCTGTATTAAGTATATGCATTTTTTGATGCAAAAAGAAGCTGTATTGGCTTTTGCTATATTTACTGTACTCAAGAGGACAGTATAGCTGTTGTTATATTGGCCAGGTGGCAGCTGGTGGTATTTTTTAAAATAAAACTAGGACGAAAAAGAAAACCATTGGTTTCTGTTTTATGAGAACACGCAATTTAGAATTTTTCGGTTCAAGAAAAGGAAAACTAAATAAAGTAAGAGAGTAATGGCAAGTGAAAGAAAGTGAAGTGAAAATTATTAATGGCAGAGTGAACGAAAGTGATTTAACGTTGTGATAATTGTTTGTCTCTACGTTGAAACTCTGATTACGTGCTGTGTCCACCGAGCTGGTATAAAACTGCCGTTGTTCTCACGTCTGATCTACAGTGCTACTATTATTACTGCTGCCATTACTGTTCTTTGCTCTAGGTCGTAGCATTGCTGTCTACGTCAATCTCAAATGACGTGCCACTCATCATGCAGTGAGCCCAGCGCTTGCAACAAGTTGTAGAAGCTTGAATATAGACGACAGTCGTGCAGGCAGCGAGTGTTTTGATGTAACTCATGCCTCTGCTGCTGCTGCTGCTGCTAGCGTCATCTTGTGTCCGTCGTTAGATACAATTGCTGAACATTTTGCAGAAACTGATAAATTTTATCTCACATGTGAACTACTGTTGCGATCACTGCTGCTGCTGCTGCTCTTGCTACTACTACAACTATTACTATTTTTGTTTCTGCTGTTAGATTCAGTTGCTGAAGTCCTGATGGAAGCGGACGTCGTTTCACATTTGAAGTCGATCCTCACTGCGAGCGATGATGCTGTCTCAGAGCTTCTACACAACTCACTGATGCTAGTCAAGTCTCTGGCTGCGATTGGTCGGTTTACTTACTTTTTTCTACCATATTTCACTGCATTTCTTTTTTTTCAGCTGTCGTATAGTTTTTAACCTTGTGCCTGACATAGCACGTTTTATCATAGATTATTATGCAATGTTCTTGCAGGTTTTAGCCGGTGTTATTTTTTTTTGGTAATAATAGTGATTCTCTATCATTGATTGGGTGTCCAGAATTTCAGGCATTTGGTCTGCAAAAAGTCTAGCTTTAGCAAATTACAAAAGGATTTTTGGGGTACCCAGGCTAATCTGTGGTTACCTTGAAAATATTGTTCAGTTAAAAAGTAACAGTGGATCTTACGGTTGTGATGGCACTAGTTCTTGCATGCCCTATGTTTTTACTAATGATAGTCTGCATTTAGCAGAACTTTATAAATTTAATACATACTTCGTCATTTTTGTAACCTGATTTTATTTGATACAACATTTCAGATCTGACAAGTAAATTGCTTAAATTTGTTGGTAAGCTAATTATTCGACTGCGCCCTTGTAGCGTGTGTGTGTGATCGTATTTGACCACTGCGAGTGGATTTGTATACAGAGGCGGATCCAAGCGTCTTCAGCACATTTGGCTGAACAGGAGACCCGCAAAAAGGGGGCTCCACAGGGCAAAGAATTTCAGAGAGCAATGCACATTTTCTGGCTCGTGGGCCTCTTTACGGTGTATTGCACCACTTAAAATTTTACTTGGTGATGCATGACGTTCTGTTGGCTGTGTACTTAGTATTTCGATATCTGCACTTTACGATGTTGCTTGGTTATTTCTTTCCTGAACAGAAAATTTATGCCAGGGTCTCCCCTCTCCACATTTTTACTGAAGCACGCCTGTTCTGGTTGTATCTGGCCCTGTTTGGATGTTGCAATTATGTCTGGGTTTTTTTCTGTATTTGTAACAGATTTGCTTCGGCAGCAGATGAAAGAGGCTGGATTTCAGCAGCTTGTTTCAGCTCTGTCTGACCACACCAATGCAACAGTGAACAGCGTCGCAGCAACAATATCACTGAGTAATGATGGTGACATCGGTTAATTGTTCTGCACAGCAGTGTTTGCCCATCTCAAAACCACCGTGCATAACTTCTTATTGTTCCAGTGACGGTTGTTCCAACAGAGCCATTGCGTGTCCATCCATCTGTTTGTTCCATAAAGGCTTATAACTCAAAAATCAAAATCGGTGTGAACGTTTCCAATTGAAAGAGTAATTGATGTGCCATTTTTCAGCTCCAAAGATTATGGTTAGGATAACTGCACAAAATGTCAGCACTGGGTCAGCATATATTTCTGGTTATTTAAGTACAGTGCGATGATTTTGTAATAACTGTTTGGGGTTGTGTCAGGTTACCAGTATTTGTTGCATAATTATTAGGGCTGCAAGCAAGTATTTTTTTTCATTCATATCAGCCACGTGAAATGAAAATTATTTGCACGTTGATGTACATCTGGCATATTAGTGTATCTCAAGTTAAAACATCGTAGAACAGTTTAATTTAAAAAGATTTTAAAAAGATTTTTAAAGATTTTAGAAGGTCACACTTTAAACAGCTCAATGTATTGAAAATTTTAAAAGCATGATTATTGTGTTATGTTTGCACATCAACGTGATGAATTTTCACAGCTCTAATGCTATTGTTAGCGATGAAACTTTCCTGTTGTATTTTGATGCAAAGAGTGATTTTTGTATTGTTACGCTTGTTGTCTGTTGTCACTGCACTTTGATGCATTTCGAGGCTTTGTTGTCGTATTGTTCAGTTTTGCCTTATTCGGTTGAGTTTTTGCCTTTCTTTCCAGGGCAATATTTTCGTTGAGTCTAAATGCACAGAATGAATTTTGTGTTTTTTTTTCGAAAATATTTGTTGATAATAGAATTTGAAAGTTGTTTAACAAACTTTCATTTGTTATCTTCGGTATGTAGTTTTTAGTCGCATATTTTTGGTGATGCTGATTAAATTATTGTGCTGTTGCTAGCTGCTGTTATGAACATTTCATGAAGCGTAAAATGTTGGATGTTTGGTACACATTTGTTGTGTATGTTGTGCGCATCAAAGTTGCTCGACGCTGAGCCAGGTTAGTACTGAGATGGGTGATCGTTTGCATGTATATCATGTTCGTATTCTGCCAAGCAAACTCAGCCTCGCCATCCCTTTGTAGGTACTAGCGATGGTTACAGCTGTCGCTATGGAAGAAATAGCGAGTTTTGCATAACAGTAGGTCTTGTTGCCAAGACTGCTCACCTACTGACCCTGTCAGTTAAAGACATCGGCCATCCAGCTGACTTAGGTTGTATGCTAGCTTAATTGTCTCACTGGCTGAAAGTGCCACTAATGGGTACTGGCCCTAGTTCAGCTTGCTGTCTTAGTGTCCATGAGAAATCAGCTCCAACTCCAGTGTGATTCGTTTTTCGGAAATGGCTGAAAACATTTCTGATGACATAAGCTGCTGTTATGCATGCAACAGTGAGTGTGGCACATTCCCAGCATGTATTCGAATTCATGCCCTACTATAAATAACACTAGTATTAATGATGATACTCACTTGGAGTATTGGACTGTTACAAATCGTCATTGTGGCTTACGTGCAATTGTGTTGAACACCGGTTTGATAAGATATTAAACTGTCGCATCTAGCATAGTTTAATTTACGTTATGCGAGTCGTGTTGCCTTTTGTGTACTGTGGTGTGTCGTCCTGGTCTCATATCTCGACTGACATCAAGACCAAGTTCACATGTTCGATATCATATTTGTACGTGCTCATGTTGTGTGTATATAATGTATGAAAATGTAAGTGTCGGCGTAAACCCGTGTTGCTCAACTCCTTAAGAGCTGCATAACAATGGTCCTAAACTGTAGTCACCATGGGCCAAACTGATCCAAGATGCTACCAACATTTGTAACAAAAAAAACAGAGCAGACGTATTTTGTATTGTTAGTTTATTACATAACTTAATGAGCTCAGTGGTTTGTTCCATTTCTGCCCGAACGTGAGACCAGTGCAAAAGGCACGTAAAATGACAGTAAATAAATAACTGACATGGCATATAGTTTCATATGTCAGTGTCTTGTCTCGGACGTCGCAGGTCGGATAGCAATGCAGAGTATTCCGGATGTGGTTCACAGGCACTCAGAGAATATCTGGGAATTTAGCAGCTCTCAGGGGGAAGTAATGGGATCCACCAAACATATGGCAATTGTTCGGGGACAAATCTTTTTGGGGAAAAACGGTTTATTGCTGACTGCACAGTGCACATTTGAGACAACACTGATGTTTTGTGTCATTGTGGTAGCTAGCATATTGTCCAATATTATTCATGACTGTGTAATTTTATTCTTTGCATTTCGTAGCATTATTATGCTGTCATTCTGCTATGTTTCTTGTTCGTATTGTCAGTTCGCATTAGGTCTACAACATATGAAACAGTATGCAAATAGTAGTGACTGGCGTTGAGGTCATCATTGAAAATTTTGGACCCATAGTTTGTAAAATGTTGCCCGAGATCGAAGATTGAGGGCAACATTTTGCAAACTGGGAAGAAAAAATTTTCAGTGACGATCGACACGCCAGTCACTATTTGTTATCAAAACTAAACAGTTCTTCAAGTCAGCGAGTAAAAAATTTCATAAAAGCTGTGATGACTTCACGTTCACGGCATCAGTGCGTATTTGAAAATGTCCTGTGATGTGATTTGACCAATTGTGTGCAGGTATTTTGCGTTGAGGTATAACAGTGGTCAGTGGCAAAGCATATCAGGGAAATGTCACGTAATTTCACAGTGCTCGGGAGTGTGGTCATTCTGTATTCATCCGTCATTCTTTCCCTCCAATGTAATCGGTTACAGAGTACTATTCTTTCATTTTTACGCGCGAAAGCAGCTACTGCTTTCAGCGCGTCTTAGCCATCGCAATTCTGTCCGTCTGTCTGTCCGTCTGTCCGTCCGTCCGTCCGTCACATGGGTGGATCAGGCAAAAACGGTCCAAGCTAGGATCACCCAATTTTTACTGTCGGCTGCCCGAAAGACTCTAGTTTCAGGAACCGTAAAGCTTTTTCATAAATTCGAAGGGGATCACCCCGAACGCGGGCGCTAAATGAGAGGGGTAGGCAAAATTTGCGATTTTTGGCCATTAACTGGCTGTATCTCAGTAACGGTGCGAGATAGGGCCTAGGTTACTATTAATCACTAATAGGAAATCGTATACTGGCTTTTGATTGGCGCCGAATTCAATGACCTTGGATGACATTGAACGCCAAAATAGGAGGTTTTATGGATTTTTTCGATTTCGAGCTGCGACAAGTCTATATCATTCACAAGGTGGCGCTACGGTACTGGCGTTGGTGGCGTGGCTTAGTTAGTAACGCATTTTAGCTTAAACGAAGTTACTCTATGCCGGGCCTGGTTAGTACTGCGATGGGTGACTGCCTGCAGGCAGGAACTGCTATAGGCTTTCGCGTGTCCCGTGAGCCTTAGCTCAAATTTCTTTTTGTATTCAGTATCGTTATTTGCTGTTGTTATATTGTTTGTATGACGTTTCGCACCACACATGTATTTCAGTATTTTATTGTGTTGGTCATTGTATATAATTGTATATTTTTGTATTAATATACTGTGTTTTTGTCCAGTAAGCTTGATTCCAGTCATATTTTTTGCATTTGTCAAAAAGTGTTTATAACAGTGTTGACCATTGTTTGGGTTAATTTTTGCTGGCTAGATTTTCTGATGAAATAGGCAGTTGTTGCAAAATTGTTGCCATCTGATACATTTACATATCTGAGGTGATTATAAGCTTTCAGTTCTTAGATATAGTTGTGTAAATGTAAATTGTTTTGTGATGCTGTCTTATGTAATAATACATATGTAAAATAATTCTAGTTTATTGACGTTGTCTGTTAAATTTAAGTCTTTTAAACGTGTATCATTTTATCCTTGTTGTGAAATTTAAAATTTGTGTTGTGTGCATATCTGTCTGATATGTGCAGTAAATTTCTCCTAACTTACTTTCCAATGCCATTTAGTAAGAATCTCTCACCAGACCTCATGCTTTTGTCTTCTATGATTGAACTAAAGTCAGAAAGATGTCGCTTAGATTGGCTTTTCTGGTTTGTGAAAGTAATTACTGCTTTTGTAACCGAAAGTTTTTATTACACAGTGTGCTACAAGTGCAGATGCACAAATTATACAAAACTAGGTTGTAAAATTAGCTGTCCAATGTGTTTCAATAAATCAATTACGTGATGAAATTGGAAAAAACGATTTATCATGCCTTGTTTGTCATCATTAATTTATTACTTGTCTAAACTGTGCCAGTGTAACTTATGATCTGTGGCGTTAACTCGATCATTACAGAATGCGACTTGTACTGTTAAACACAGTATCCTGCACGCCAGCAAGGGTCTTGCATGTCGATACTGGTATGACATTATGTTGTGTCATTATGATCATCACGGGCGTGGCGCAGGCTGGAGCGTAACCGTCTCCACGAGCTGCCTCCACCATGCTCGATCTTCCGCGAGCCTCCTCCCCCCCGCTGAATTGAATTATGTTGTGTTCATTGTTGTGTTTTTATTGTATTTTCATTAGTGGTTTTTCACGTTATGTGTCAGTGTCGGCCCGCCATTTCAATGGACTGCCATTCCGAAGGTCCGCTGTTCTGAGGGGCGGCCTTGGTTAGGGATAGGATTAGAAATATGGTTATGGTTAGGGTCAGTGTTAGTTTAGCATTTAATTGATATGGATTCGTCATCATTTAAATTCGGTTTTTGGCGGCCCTCGGAATGATGGACCCGAAATTTTATGTATGTACCCGTGTGGTCTTGGGTGTAGGCCTAATGCCACAATGGCGTGCAAAGCATTACCATAGAATAGTCATAGTTCTCCTTTATTTCTCAGTGCAAAAAAACAGAATCACAAAGAAAGTTCATCTCTGCCAGCGCCAGTTGTATATTGTGAAAGATGAAGATAAAACGTATATCCCTAATCCTTATCTTTAACCATATCCTTGGACCAGTGATGTTATCAAGGATTTTTAGTGCTCGAGGACAAGGCCAAGGACACAGGACGAGGACAAGGACATCCACACACCAAGTCATCGTATATACATATTATTTCAAAGTGTACAACAAGCTGTAAAAACCCCAAGTAGCTGTTCATCTTCGTGAAAATGTGGGTGGCTCTGAAAAGAGCCGGTTGTTGTGTGGAATGGGCGTAAAGTGGTTTAAGCGCGTTCACCGCGGATACGACGAGCCAGCTGGATGTCCTTGGGCATGATGGTGACTCGCTTGGCGTG
>Ga0056128_1002324_pt1 | contig 22428 bp, 18 predicted proteins | sample WorMetLIZISLAND2_FD_71113 | JGI IMG/M metagenome (GOLD analysis project Ga0056128, IMG submission 71113) | Marine gutless worms symbiont microbial communities from Max Planck institute for Marine Microbiology, Germany - Olavius geniculatus... ... | reverse complement strand
TATATAAACCTGCAGCAAGAATTTCATCTTCTGTTCAGCTTGTGGTGACATGCACGACTTCGATGACACAACAGACTTAAATCACGAAATCGCTCAACGCTGTAACTTTTCTGCCATTGTGTGTAGACTTTTCTGCTATAACTATTATTTCCAGTCTTCGAGACTGCGTCGTCGTCGCCGCTTATAGCAACAACAACTGCGTCGAAAGCTGTTGACTGCTGCTGATCCGAGCGCTGGATAAAACACGCTCGGGTTGAAACGGTCGAGAAAACGAGCGACAAATTATCGAACTTACCTACCAGAAGTTGGTTGATTGAAACGACCAGTAAACAGTGCTGCACCAGGGCGACACCGTGTCCGACGCCTGTGGCATGACTTGCTGTGTTTGTCTGATTACACTGCATGCTTCACACGCGACATGCGCGACAACCAGTGGCGGATTTAAAGGGGAAAGGACGGGGGGAGCGACCGCCCTTCCCTTCCCGCTCTTTCCCTATTGACTGGATGCATCTTAAAACAAGTACAAAATTTGCACAAAAGTGCATTATTTTTTGCGCGAAGTTTTTTTTGAAAAAAAATTTTGCGGAGGGGGCACCGTCCCCTGCCTAGGCCCCACCCTTACCCTTCTACTACTTTATTCCAAACTTCTGGATCCGCCACTGACGCCAATTATCGGACTGACCGACAAAGGCGCCTCTTACACTATTGATACGGCGGGTACAGAGCGAACGAAACTTACTGAATTGAATTCAACTCAACTGCACCAGTTCACTGTTTAGTACACTCCTTTACTCGAAGAGCCAGTCAACGGCGTAGTGTTCTACTAACGCGTTTGAATTTGAATGTGTTTTACGTGTTTATTAATTACTGTAGAGTTTGATGTGAGTGTGACGTGTTTCTAACCTAGTTGAACCTAACTAATTCTGTTTCAAACAGCGGTGTTTAGCAAGGCCACAATGTCGGATTTAACGCAGCAAATAATACAGATAGGTTTATGTAAAGTAAAACGACCTTACTACTAACGCCGTGCATGTCACCGAATTTCATTGCTATTCGTGTGAAACATTTACGCTGTCTTCAGCAGTAAATTAAAAATTGTATAACCCTTAAAATATCTGACGAGACCATCGCACAACAAAGCTTAAGCTTTTAGCATTTGTGGGCTACGCGTCGTCATTGGTGGAAGATATACGCTAGCTGAAAATGTTTTAGCAGATTTAACTGATTTCGAGACACATTATTAATTTTCACGCTTATTTTCATTTTAAAACGTCTTTGGTGACATATTTAATGAACAAAAACAATATACTTATCGCGTATAACAACAAATGTAACAGGTCCAGGAACGAAATCGTTTTCTGAGACTTTGTTGCTGTCGTTTGCAGTGCAGTGTTGACTTGGTTTATTTCTTTTTTAACATGCGTCGTTGCGTTTTTCAGCTGTTCTGAGCTAACAGTGCGAAATGTGCTAGACAACAAATAACGTATTGTTGTTACAGCTGAAGTAATGACGTTTAAAATTTTAAACTATTTGGATACGTCCTATTTTGATTCCGTGTAATGGACGTTTAGTCAGTTTCACATTAGCATTGCCTAGACGTTTCTATAACTGTTTACTTATAATTAGAAAGTTTGATATGCAGCATGTAGGCTATAGGATGTAATGTAAAGTGCTGTCAACACAACAAAACAAAATTGCCGTAAGAATAGGCACAATGAACTGGTGGAAAATCTGTTTAAGATTATCGAGATTCCGATGTTTCCAAATAATCGAAAAGTGCAAGTGCGCTTGCTAAACTTCATCACATGAGGCAGCAGAGAAATTTGCAGTTGTGAATTATTGGCTCGATCTATTATTTTCGAGCATCGTCGGGACAGACCGATATCGCCAACAAAGGTTTTCAAAGACTGCCGAAAACCTGTAACATTTAATGGCGTCGAGGGCGTTTGCACAAGAAATTAGACACAGCTTTTATGTTTACCAAACGCCATGACGTAATCAAATCACTCCACTGAATTTTGAGCAATGGCAGTATATGTTTTCATCAGTTGGTATTGAGATTGACGTTTGTGCATTTTTAGTTGAATAGACTCTGTGTAGGTGAAAGACTTAACCGACGTCATGGGGGACTTGTGAACTGACGCAATGGGTGTCTTCCTGTCGTTTTCGCAGTGCAAGTCATAGTTTTAATTGTATCGTATCGCGTGCATGTTGTAGCATCTCGGAGAACCAGTCTCTGCTCGTAATGCCTCCGTACTGCAACAAGTGGTTGCTTGGCGCCATCGCTCTGTCGATGGGTCTCCACTTCATGATTCTTGAAATCGACTTCCTCTCGGTTTGTAAACTTTGCATACATGACCTCGTGATTTTACTCTCGTTCGACACTCTTGTGCCACGAACGTTTGGTTCCGTCATTCGGCGTGATTGTTAGTTGCTGCTTTTGGCTGCCACAACTTTAAATGTTTCGGTTTTTGTTCGATTTTATTCATTCATTCAAAGCAGAATGTATTGGTTAGTATTTGCACCAATTTGATATACGCACGTTTAGCCAAAGAGGTAATGCACGATAATGACGATTTCAACCTGACCAGTCACATTAGTATACCGGTAGGCTTATTGTAAGCCGGTAAAAGTTTGCGGTTAATTTACCAATCTAAATGCTATAATTAGAGTATGCATGTACTTGGCGCTAGTGCTGTTTTGGTGAATAAGATGAGCAGTGTTGACAGCGGAAGGTTGATTTGTCTGTATGCAGGCGGTGTTCCAGATCACGCCGCTGAACCTCGAGGAATGGTTCTCTGTATTGAAAATATCGTTCCCGGTCATCCTCATAGACGAAGTGCTCAAAGTCGTAGCGCGCAAAATCACTGAAGGTTCGTGCGTCATCGAATATTTGTTTATTGAATATATTGAGTGTATATTAAGTGTAACCTAACGCAGCGTCGAACAAAAAACCGAAGTAGACGATTTGCATCTTGCATTCGTTGCTCTTTTACCTAGCAAAAAGTGAGCAGGAGGTTTTGAATATGTTCTGCATGGTACTGCGGCACGTGGTGATTGAACGCAGCCAAAAAAATTAAGTGGTGTGTCAGCCGACTTACAGTGGAAGTAGATCTAGTAGGCTACTTAGATCTGTGATGATCGACACTGTTGCCGCGAATGCCGCATGAAATTGCGCTATATGGCCAATTCACATCTACAACGCCGACGCGACTTAATACCCCGTTTTCACGATCGAGCAAACATCGAGCTGGCTCGTCCAGCTAACATATAGCCAGCTCGTCGAGACAGCTTGATCGAGTAAACGGGGTATAACTCAACAGTCGCGTCGTAGTTGTGAATTCTAATTGTCTACGCAACTCAACTCAACTCAGCTGCTCAGCTAGACTAGCAGACAACGGGTGGTCTGTGCACAGCAGCGTGACGTCACAATGCTAATGACGTCGTTGCATTGTCGCCTACAGTCACGACAGTTGAGTTGAATTCAGTCGCGTCGTATGTGTGGATTGGCGCCAGTTCACTGTTATAACATTGTCTGTACGATCTGCCGGTGTGTTGCTGTTGTAGTGGCTCCGACAGTCGACGTCATGACCGACAAGAAGTAGACTCTCGTCACTGAAAAGCAGACAACTATGATCAGTGATCAGTGACTAGCGACTCATTCTGCTTCACGCAAGCATGCCAACGTTACGCCATGCAGTTTCTCTCGTTCACTCAACTCTTTAGCCGTAGTTACTTTCACCGCCGCAGCGCGCCGCCACCGCCGCTACCGTGTCGAAACGCAAGACTACATCGCTTCTTGCGTTTTTCGACTAGGTCTCTACTAGTACATCTGTCTGTCTGTCTGTCTGTTCGTCTGTCCATCATCCAGACTTTATGACTCTGTCTGTACCCGGCCGCAGTCGTGTCGGGGGAGGAGGGAGATTCGCCAGTGGCTTCTATCTCCCGAAATTTGGAATCGAAATTGGGCGCAACTTTTCCCCAGTTTTTGGCTTAGGTTTCCCCATTTTTGGCTCAAGTTTTCCCCTATATTTTGGGTTTCTCTTCTCTAGGGAGAAAATTTTGTTAAAGGTGTAGATTGAAAAATAGGTAGAAGTAAAAAAATGGGGGGAGTTTAGTTAAGAGTGTAGATCGCCCAGTGAAAAATAAGGGGAGAAGTTTTGATTTACAACTTAAAACAGAACTTTTCTCTTATTTTCACTGGGCGCAAGTTGCGTTCACCAGGTAGGCCCTATAGGGATGAAAGCCACTGGGTTTCGCTGCTCAGTCTCCAGTGCGAAAAATAGTTTGTGATATTATGACGCTTGGGCGATCGATCCCTTCTGACGTACCGCTCACACCCTGTAGAGTCGGTCCACCCTGCGACGCACTTGTTTAATACGACTCTATCAGAGACTTGACTTTTCTATACGACATAATGCGTGGTGTGTGTGATTTTTGCCGCTGCCGCTGCTTGTAACTCAACTTACTTGCTGTTACTTACTCACTCAGTCACTCACGTATTTCCCGCGTGTTTCTTCTCCGCTCGGCTCAAGTCGATCGCAATGTTTCTTTATTTATTTTCTTCTTTTTTAGTTTCTGTTGGTTTTCGTACGCGGTCGCGAAGGTTTTACAGTTACTACGTGTTTACACTCAGTTTGTTGACGTTGATGTTGTTGTTGTTGTTGGTTCTTTCTTCATTTTCATCTCGGTTTTGTTCGTGTGCGTGTGTGCGTGTAAAGAAAGGACGAAGGGCCGCCCGCTGCATATGACTAAGCTCCTGTCATTAGTTACGTCATCATCACACTCATACATAATACAGCTGTGTATCGTTGTTTTCTTTCCGTCATTCGTCGATCTTATCTCTTTTTTCTGTTTTTTTTTGTGCGCGCCGGTGTTTGAGTAGAAATGCAATCAGCCCGTTCGTCCGTGTCTTCTTGAGCGTGTGGCGAGTGAATGGATATTGGGGTGTACGGACAAAAGGCCACCGGACAGAAGAGAAGGCGACTGAGTTCGTTTTCAGTGTAATTGTTCTTCCAAGTGAAGTGCACATCTTTTTAAAATGTAATTCAAGTCGTCACGCTACGTCAAAGGCAAACCAGGCCGTGCCCCATCAGGAGCATAGGCGGGGTCCTCACCTTTCATACGTTGGCCGTTGAGCCCGTAGGTGGATAGACCACTCGAGTCCGTGACGCATGGACAGTGCAACGCCAAACCTGCGGTTACCTTTCCAGCCGCTGGGCATCACCGCCTTTTGACCGGTACCAAATTATACTGCTTGGTGACAGAGGCACATGTGTGTGAACAACTTGCCTAAGGTCGTTACCCGACAGTGTCCTGGTGTGGAGTAGAACCTGCGCCCCTGAGTGACCTCAGGATTACAAGTCCGGCACGTTACCGTTAGACTACCGAGCCAGGCTACTTACTATAAAATAAATTGACATTTGTTGTTGCTGTAGATTATTGACATCTTGGGTTAATGGCGTGGCTTAGCGGTAACGCGTTTCACTCGATCAACGAAGTTACTCTACGCCGGGCCGGGTTAGTACTTTGATGGGTGACTGACTGCAGGCAGATCAAACATCTCGATATTTAACCAGCCGTCTAGGTCAACTCAGCTTTCCATTCTTCCGGGATAGGTAAATCTAGTACCGACCTATCTAGCTGGGGTTAAGTCGAGGCGCGTTCACCTGTGTCCGGTGGCAGGTAACACTGTGGGATCCCATACGGCAGGTGACGCCTCATAGCGCTGGAATAGGTTTTCAATAAGAGCTATGACACCATCTTTAATTTTTATTAAACCCATTTTTCTGTATCTTTCTGTACTCAGCGGAGAGAGTCATCAGAAGATGCTGCTGTATATCGTCGCGGGCTTTACGTCGAATGCAAACGGCTCAAATACACCGTGAGACAGTGTTCTGCTTTGGCGAGTTAAATTACGCATAGTGAAAAACCAGTTTGGTGGCCTTTTTAGTGGCCTTTTGTCCGTGATTCAGATCTTGCAGGTGTCATAATATCTTAGCGACAGTCACCTTGGGATTACCGGTAACCTAGAATGAAGTAGCGTCACGATTGAATTTGCACAGAATTGTTAGAACTGTACTACATCTTTTCGAAATAAAAAAGAAACAACAACTCCGTTGTAGACGATTTCGTTCGCGTTTTGTTTTTGTTTAACACCCATAAACGTTTAGTTTGTAAATAGTTTTTAGTCTTCGCATCGACCATTTTTGTGGTGTTGATTGAAAGAAAAAAACTGGAATTGTTTGTAATGTTGTAGCCTACTTGCCTTAGATCGAAAAATGCGGTGAAGCTTTCGTTTTATTTTACATGGCAGTAGTGTGTAGTCCCTGTTAAATAATTATACTATCCTAGATTTTGTTTCAACTTACGTGTTTTTCATAACAATGTTGTTTTGTTTTACCGATCCATATACCCGGAAAGAATGCAAACACTATAGTATTTCATAGCCCGAAATCAACGTACAATGTAAGACGTATAAAAAGACAAAAATGAAGTACTTTATATTTTGAAAAACTGATTTTTAAGTACTTAAAATACTAAAGTATTTAAATGTTTTACCAATATCTTCATCTGCGAGACATTAACATAAGAGTGTTAACAAATTTATTGGTAATTTATCATCAAGTAAAACAAAACAAAATTGTTAATTGTTGGAAGAGATGCAGCAGCGTGTACGGCTAAATTCCGGTCTAAATCTGACATTTCCATCTGCGAGCAAAAGCATTTTTTTAAAATAAGCAACAAACGCACATCAGATTCAAACGCGCACACCCTATTTTATTGCATCGTAAATTATTAAAATAATGAACTACTGACGAAACAACAACCGTTGCTAACACAATGTCATATTTTCGTGAGCTACGGATTGGCTGTCAGTTGACGAGTATTTAAATGATGAAAAAATATGCCACGTCGACATTGTGTGCGTTCAGGTTTGATGCTGTAAAATTGCTCTCAAGTCATGAATGCAATAAACGTTACAAAAAAAAATTTAACTAGTTAAGACGCGTGTTTTATTTTTTTACACAATGAATAGAAAAAAAATTATTCTTACTTGGCACATTGCTCAAATGCATGTACTCCTGGGGCTGGGCAGGAGTTGTATGCATTTTTATGTCCAGAGTAACATGTTTAAAACAATATTTAGTGGATTTAAGTGGATTGAAAAACACTCTACGTGATAAATTGTGAAAAAATTAAATGGCTGCGATATGATCGATATGGATTCGCGCCCATGGGCAAACTTTGGGGCCCTATGCACAAAATCGATAAAGATTTTCAGCGAAAACCCAATTTTTGAAGCCTATGACCATTACTTGCATATAAAAATAAGAAATGCTCTGAACATAAAAATGCATACAACTCCTGCCCAGTCCCTACAGTAATTGTTTTAAGATAGTATTTTATTTACCAAATTTCTGCTAGCATTTATAAGTTAATATATCTAAATACAAAATCTGTCATTATTTTATTATTTAGAGACGCTTGAATTTTTGTTTAATTCATAAATACTGAAACAAATAAAATTTTCGTCATTGTTACACTGAGCGTTTAACGTACATTAAGCATTAAAAACGTTCTAGAAATTAAAAACAAAATCAAAGACGCGTTTTATTAAAAAAAATAATAAAACGTCTAACCTAAACAATCATTACAACTACGTTTCGAATCACGTATGCACCATCATCTAATCGACTACAGATTAAACGCTAACGTTACAAGTCGTCATCATTAGCAGCAGCAGCAGTAGCAGCAGCATCACAGACGTTGATGTCGATGTTTTCAACGCTTCAGCGTCGCCAGCTGCACAATCGGATCACAAACACAAACACAACGAATTTATGCTCGCATCTCTCCATCGGCCTCCTTTGGACAGTGCAGCGCCTAAACAGTGGTGTCGTGCCAGGAGCGGCCTATTGACTATTCCTCTAAATTTTGGGCTGTCGAATAACTGTCGAAAATTTTTCGCCTTATTGCAAAAAAATCGTTCGTTGTGCAAAATGCTGGGGGAAAACTTAAGGGCCGAAAATTGAAATCGTAAGCATCCGTGATCTCTTCTGTCAAAAATTTGCAGCTGTGTGTGGAAAATTGCAAACCACGACGCCACACGTCACTATACTTAGAAAAAACGGAAATGAAATTAACGTCACATATCGATAGGCATATCGATAAAACTGAAAAGCAGCGAAGATCATCACGTCGGTTGTTGCTGACGTTGTGACGCAATACAAACATGGTTAAACTCAACGACGGTAAGGTAGGTAAATACTTAAAAGCGCCAAAAATATGATGACTTCAAAATTGATATATTTTTGTAAGTTAAATAGTTAAATGGTTAAATGCTATATAGCACTTCATAGAAAACCTATCTCACAGTTACGGAGCGTCACCTGCCGTATGGGATCACACAGTGTTACCTGCCACCCAACACAGGTGAACGCGCCTCGCCTTAACCCCAGCCAGATAGGCTGGTACTCGATTTTCCTACCCCTGAACTTTATAGAAGGCTGAGTTGACCCAGGCGACTGGTTACATATTGAGATGGTTTACCTGCCCGCAGGCAGTCACCTATCCAAGTACTAACCCGGCCCGGCGTAGAGTAACTTTGTTGATCGGACACAAAGCGTTACCGCTACGCCAAGCCACCAACCCAAACTACAAACACACACTAGTAAATATATTGATTATGAATTATTTACCGTAGCTTAGTATTAAAAAATCGTAAACATAATCTTTCTTCTTGCGCTGAATAGATACGGATGAAACCATTTTTCCATTACCGCGAAACGTGTTCTAAAATGTGCATAAAGATTGCGACGATCTTAGTCTAGTGCCGGTGTAATCTCTGTGGGTCGTTCGGTCAGACATTTTGATCCCATACACCGGCTCATTGATTTGCGAGGGTGCGAATAAGGCAGTGTCGCTGGCCATCTCAACACGACGACGTTCGTTCATACACGCCGTAGATTTCTATCAGCGTGTCGCTTGCATTGACGCAGCGGCGTACTGTTGTTGGGTCGTTCCTCGTCGTTAGCGAGGTTCGGATGAAATCTGTCCACTGGATGAGTAACCGACCGCCTGGCCCTACTCCTGCACGGCACATGGCTACTCACCAATGGCATAGTGACGGGGGCCATGGGGCAAATTTTAGCCTGCACGAAAATTCAAATTTTATTCCAAAAATACAAAATTTGAGACTAAAAATCCCCCATTTGCGGAAATGTGTATGCAAAATTAAAATTTTGAGCGATCGTAATCTTCTCTGTCTGAAATTGTTCTCTTTGCCGAAAAATTTTAGTTTAAAATGCAAAATCTGCGACAAAAAAAAACCCTCATAATAAAAAAAATTTAAAGGCAACATTAAATTTTCGAGCACCCATCATCTTCCCCATCGATATTTTGCAGCTGTCTGTACGAAAATAAAACTTTCTGCCCCCTCCCCAACTAGTTTCTAACCACACCACGCCGCGGCTGTTACTCACCGGCGGAGCTGTGGTCCGTGTCGGCGCCGGATCTGGACAATGCGTTCTGTCGCGACACGGTCTTGGTCGGTCGTCGTCCGTCGGACTGGCGTCGTCGACGCAACAGTTCGACGTACGCGCGACGACGTCCGACGTCGTTGGTGGCCAGTAGAGCGTACGAGCGGAAGTACTGACCCGACACGCGCTTGATTGTCATTGACGCCACGCTACGATCCGACGTCGACGTCAGCATCTGCAGCCGCATCAATCACCACCGATAGACTCGTTTAACAGTGTTACCCGTCATGCAGAGGACTGTTCTGGCGATCGGTGGCGGATTCCAAATGGGAGCGCCCCCTACTGACTAGATGCATTTTATAACAAAGAGAAAATGTTGCACAAAAATGCATTATTTTCACGCAAACACTATTTTTATCCAGACCCCACCACCAATATTGATGGCGAAATATTAATAACAAAATGTATTTAGCGCATTAGAGATTTTTTTTAGTATGCGCTACATAAATGTACACTTTACTTACCTACTTACTTACTTACCAATGAAAGAAGGGCACCCCCATCTCAGGCAGGCCTCACACACACTTTGGCACCTGCGGCGCCTCAATCCTATGTCAACCCACTATTCCAAGATTTTGAATCCACCACTGTTAACGAGAGATAACCGCAAAGCACTAAAGTGCTTTTCTCCGAATGAGAACGACAACGAGCTCGTGACGTTTGCCTTCTTCATCATCGTCAAAGTCATCGTCGTTTTATTCTGCCCCAACACAACACGACAAAATAATGGAACACTAAATTCGGCAGTAAAACCGAACAGTAAGGCAACAACGGAGCCTAACATGACAGACAAAACTGTCTCTTATCCAGAACCACAAACCCCTCGTACCAGTATTCATTCAATTAAGTCTTCTATACTGCCTCTGTGTTCCGTACTGTGTTTGTAATTTGCCGTCCGTGATCAATTTTCCAGATATCATTTTTGGGCACCAGGGTGCTCTTTGTTGATCACCCTCTTACCCGTCAGTTTTGCAGTGTCCACTGTACGTGCTTGTTTGGTCAGGCTCAACGTTTTTCAGCATGATTCAAGGCAATAGGCCTATAGCCAGTTTCACTTTCGTCTTTTGCGCTAAATCAACACGGGCTTTGTCTAGTTTTTTTAAAGCTTAAAAATCTAACGGCTTTTAATCTCGCATACTTTTTTGGAGACGCTCCACGTACCGTACCTTGTAGGAGATGCGAATATTGGGGTCAGTGTGAAGGTCGTGCTGCATATCGTTGCTGTCGGCGTAGGTCCACGTGACGTCATCACATCCGGGGCTGGCGCGAATTCTGCATGAGAATGACGTCGTCTCGCCCGGTGCTGCCCTCTTCCGCAATTCCGTACAATTGATTATGGGCGCATCTGCCAGTGCAAAAAATAGATCTTACCAGTAAAGGGGTTTGTAGACCAGACGATGCGATGAGATGAGATAAAATAAAACAAAATGAAACTGCTCGCGACGGTCGTCAACGAGTCCGTGTACTGTCTGTCACTGTCCACAGAGCGAAACGTTGCGCTGAATACCTATAGCACTAAGCACCGTACAACAGTGCCTACATGCAAATCTAAACAAAAGCAAAACTCGCATGAGATTTTGTTTAAGTTTAATGAAGGCGCCGCCAAAACTGTCCTAAAACACGTATAAAAATTTTATTTTCGTTTTAATTTTAATCTTACATATTAGGCTATGTTGAATATGTTGAACTGTTATCGTAATGCGAAAGTGTACGGTGTAATTGTGCAGTAATACGAGCTAGTACGGTAGCAAATAAAACAACACACAATAATTTATGCAGTGCATCACTGCCCAGAAAGCTGATAGTGTGTAATGCGTGCATGTAGGCGTACAAAGTAAGGGAAATGTCGTTAAGAAACATAAAAGGTAGCAACCGTGTGCGCAGGAACAAGCAAATGTCTCAGCAGTAAGATAACTGACCGACAACGGAGAAAACCCAAAGGCGTTCAGGACCGCGAGAAAGTCCCATCGGATTCGAAATACAACGACGAAAATCTCACATCCGGCACTAATTGAATAATGCCGTCTCTCAACACGAATAGCGTCGTCTATTGAATTATTTCAGCAGCGAAACGACACGCGTTTTTCTTTGTGGTAGTGCATGCGTAATTAGTGAAGGGCCGAAGTTCACTTCGAATTTTCCGCAATAAACCAATACCACGCATTTGCTGACTGAATAAAAAAACGCGAAACAAGCACGAAAATAACAGAAAAATTGTAGTGCACCCGCAAAACGCGTATCACAGTAAGTGTGTACTATTTTAAGGTGAAAACGCTATCGGAGCCAGCTGCAAGAAATAAGCTAGAAAAATGCACAAGAAAATCGTAGCAAGTAGTTTACAAGTTTTCTACGTTTCTACGTACAAAAGTCATCACGTAAGACTCTATCACATATAGTATCGTACTGCAGCTTTGATTACAATGCTCACCTTTAAAAGGTTTAAACGGTACAGCTTTTAATGGCAAACTCATCGCAAAGCTACGCAGCATCATCATCTGTCCCACCGTGTTACCTGCCACCCGACAGGCTACTCGTGAACGCGCCCCGCTTTAACCTCTGTACCATCCTGTAGTAGATTTACCTACCCCGGAAGGATGGAAGGCTGAGTTGACTTTGGTGTTGCCAAAAGTGTTTTACACGTCCGCAGACAGCCAGTCAGCCATTCAAGTAGTAACCACTCGATAGCGTCTCGACCGGAATAGGAAAAACGACCTTGCGATCGCAAGTCCAACGCCTTTAACGTTACACTAACAAGCCAGCAGTGTGTTGGATGGGTCTACTTACGTCGAACGATAAGCGTAGCGGTGGCGACGACTTTGGCGAAGCCGGACTGGATGGCGATGCAGCGCATCGTGCGTCCGTTGAAGTCCGGCTTTGGGTCGTCGGTGACGTAAGCCAGTCTGGCGACGCTGCGGTAGTGTACGGTCGGACCGGCAGCGACCAGTGAAGACGGGTCGACTAGACGGCGTGATGACGGCGCGGGCAGAGGCTGCGACGTCCACGTCGTGTTAAACGCGTCCGTCTCGTCTACGTGTCAAACAAACCAATTGTCATCATTACTAGTGAAGTTCAGTTAAGTTTTTAATCGTGCTATCATTTTATTTGTGGTGAACCAAAGATGTATATAAACATCAGAACAGACTCTAAACCGAATCAGCTTGAACAGATACAGAATAGCAAGGCCAAAAACTACGTAATGTGCTCAATACGACGCATGTTGTTCAAGCTGAAAGTTATTCTGTTTTGGGCAAACTGGCTAATCCTAGTCACTCACAGGTTCTGAGTCATTTACTAGGGCCGCACAACAGCATGAGCTAGGGTTAGGGAACTGGTGAGTAAGAGATCAACGGACCGCCTGCTATGGGGCAAAGTCGGCCTTAAGATGCTACTTAGTGATTTTCACCAGAAACCGGGTACCCGGACCCGGTTCCAAAATTTATTACCAGGTTTCAAATCTGAGTAATTAGTACCCGTTTTGCACTGATTACTGATGAAACCGGTGAAAATCTCGCTAATTTCAACGTTTGTATATAGCGAAATTCAGTACTGCAAGGAAGATTCAACTTAGCCACTTTCGTCGACGGACTCTGATAATTGATATCACAGACACATTGTAGACCTTTTATATAAAAAACCGAACTTTATCGAAAAATATTTGGTAGTTAAATATGTACGTGTCACTTCATTGTCGTTTTTTCTCTACTTGCTTTTAAGTTAAAACCGGGTCTAAATACCCAGGTAATTGTAACCGGGTACCCGGTTCCTAAAACGGGTAATGCTGCAAATCACTACTTCCTGGCCAGGACAACAATTTCGAAGTCTCTGAATAATATCGTAACTCATTCTATCATTGCTAGCTGATGTTGTGATATGCCAAGCAGTTGTCTCAAAAAATACGCGAATAAATAAACATGAATAAATCAAATGAACGGAAATAGAAATACATCTAAATCAAACAGGCGCGTACCTGTCCCCGTAGCATCGACGTTGCCAATGACGACCTCGACCTGAGGAGCTCGTCGCGATCCGTCCACTACGGCTACACAAGCTACACCGTCGTCCCTGAGTTGCGTCAGCGTCACCACGCTAGCATTGTCGACTGGCGTGTCAACTCCTTGCGGCGAGATTGACGCGATGTAGACTTTCTTCACCGGCACTGGTCGCACGCAAGTCATGCGATTTGACACATCTCGCGTTGTTGCTTTACAATTTCACTATTCCGCAAATCATTTTAATACAACAGAAAGTTCAGCTATCACTAGAGTAGGCCGACCATACCGCATTTATCTGAACGCTAGCGTTCGGCGGTACCATTGCCGACCTCCACGACGTACGATTTAGCCACAATGCATGCGTTACAGATGACGACGATAAACGACACATCGTGCCAACGACTCGACCTAACGGTCGGCCAAAAGTATGCGTGTCATATTTGAATTCAAACCAAAGCGTTAGACAGACTCTCGCTAGATTTTAACTTCTACTATTACTTCACTGAGACAATCTGACACAAAATTTAAAAAAAATATTAGAGTAATTACGACATAGAAAATGATCGTTGTCATACGGCTAAATAGTTTAAAAAACAGCGAATAATTGTGTTAAATCACGAGTCCGTGATATTCAATTACCGAAGACTTGGACGTGAATAAGCGCCTGTTCGTTGTCCGTCTTGTGCGATGTCACTTTCACGCAGCCGAATGTTCCGCTGTCTTCCCCCTGGATACCTTCACATTTGTGGTTATTGCATAGATCAGCGCTGTAAATATTTGTTGTTAAAACTGCACGATAAAACATAAGTCATCCAAAATAATAACAAAGCACTCTCTATTCTGAGTAAATATGTACTGTTATTTGAGTTTTTGTTATTTGAGTGTTCTTAGAGAAATATGGTACTGCTTATCTTGAATTAATTTAGGTTTTTAAATGTTATTTCCACTTTTGTCTTTGTTTTAATTTTTGTTATTCTGAAGCAGGGCACACTTCACAGACTGTACATATTATATCATCAAATTTTAGCCATTTTAACAAAAGTACGTAATTGAGTAAGCTTATCTATGTCGCGCTGTTTAAGGTAAAGTTAGCGCCGGTGTCGCATTGACTACGCTTTACGTTATTGCCGCTTTAATTTTTTTCGCATTTACAGTGAGTTGTCGTTGTCTTGCAGAATCCCAAACATATCGACGTTGCGGCAAATTGTAGAAGCACGCGTACGTGTACACCGTGTCCCAAAAAACTGTGCAAAATTGTTTTGGTTAGAACTTTGTCAAATTTTTGCAAACGATGATTTTTTTGGCACAAAGATAGCCAAAAAAGATGAAATTACGTGAGAGGCACTGCGTTTAACACGGTAATGGGTTGACGCAAAATAAATGACGTGGAAAATAAGTGCACCTTGCATATTTTCTTTTTTGCCATTTTTGGGCAAGAAATTTTCGTAATTAGTAAAAAAAATTTGAACAAAGTTCTGACAAAAACATCCCTGCATAGTTTTTTGGAGACAAGATGTATCATAATACAGACCGTTGAGTGTCAGCTCGACGACGGCTCTACGGCCGTGCGTCGTCATGGTGACGCCGTAGCGAGGTAGAGCGAGAAATGGTGGCTTTATGACGTCGTTGTCGGCGATTGTCCACCTCTCCTGCTGCTGCTGCCGCCGCTGATGGTGCGTCGATTCAGCCCCGTGATCTGAGGATGGTGTCAGAGTCAAGCGAATGACGTCGAAGAAGTCGACAGCACGCGCTGTGCACACGAGCGTGACGTTGTCGCCTTGCTGTGCGACGACGCTCATCTTATCCCACTCCACTCTTCCGCCAGCAGCTGCAGCAGCAGCGCCGACCGTCAGCTGACCAACCAGATCTGTGACAACACAATGTCATGTATCACACGTCTCTCGCGATCACACAACACGATCTGTTTACGCCCAATCTATACTGATGTCTGGCGACGAATTTTAGCAATACAATGCGGCGAATTTCACTCAACAATCGCTGTATTCGACCTCGAAACAATGTCATTAAAAACTTGGATTAAAACAAATGCAATTTTTAATTTTAACAGCAAAAATAGCAATTAGTATTTATGCTACCAATACTATTAAAATTCTAATAAAGGCGCTAAAGAAAGGCAAACAATATATGTACTTCTGTCACAATAAAAATAAATAATAATATAAAAGTAACACGATACGAAAACATAATAGCGATAAAACGGATACTGGGCGAGGTTACAAATGTTATGAAAGCACTGATTAACTTTTATCTGTGTATAATTTAACAAACTAGTTGCCAACAACTATTCACATTCTGATTTCGTTCGTTCATCGTCGTACAGTTTTCGTCCAGTTTGCCGAACGTGCGAAAATGAACTGAGAACACCTGCTTGAACGCGCCGGTCTGCTAAAGAGTCCATTGATGGACGAAAACCGCCTGTAGGCACAAAATCAAGATTCTAGCGGACATGATAGAAAATGCCTGGTAGGAATTGATGAAATGGAAAAACAGAAATTAAAAAAATAATAGGAAAAATATTACACCTTTCGCTATAAGCAAAACACAAATGCAAACAAAACATACTTACACGTGTTTATTTCGTTTTCGTATGAAAGGAGTGGCAAACACTTATGAGTAATGATGTTATCTTAATGACGGTTTAATTAGGCCTATGGAACATACATGAACATCCGCAATAAATAATCTGCAACAACAACACATAGGACAAAATTAAAGTTAATTTGAACGTAAAGTAAAAAAAAGATGTTTTACAGGACACAGTCTAAGCTCCATTTAGCGGTTTCGTTTGGTTCTACTTGAGATTCGTCCGTCCGTCGGGACGTTCTATTTCATCTTGGCTGTGCCGAATAGCTAATACACAAACACAGCATATAGGAACGTGTCCGTGTCGTCCGAGGCATTTATCATTCTCAAATATTATCCACATCGCAGTCGGATGAGATGCCCGGCTGGTTGGTCTGTCAGCAACGAGCATCGGTAGCCTAAGCATGCCGCGCGGCGCATCGTTTAAGACTCCAATCCCTAAGTCCTATAGATCTATCATGCGGCCGAATACTAAATCCCAGCGTGGAACGTGCAATCATTCGAAACGATAGCTCCGACTGCGCATCCTCATCGTTGCTGCCGGTGAAAAAAAACGAACATTTGCGATCCTGCCGTAAAACTCCCAGAAACTCTTAGCACGCCTGTTCATCAGGTCTGGCCACGATTATCAATTTTTTCAAGTTAACCTCGCAGAAATTGCCAATTATTAATTAATCGTCAGTTAATTTCCGCAGTCCAATCTACACACATTGAATGTAAAAAAAGTCTTTGCAATTCAACCAACGTTCGGTCAGATTACTGCGAGTGTCCAGTTTACATTTTCGCACGATCTTTTGCCGCAGCAACTGCGAATTTTTGTTTCGGCGAAGCGCTGACGCCGCATAAATCGCAGTTGACGGCTTGGTCGCGGCGCAAACCGAACGATTCGGTAGCCAGTTGATGTTCAACGGTGCGAGCAAAAAGAGCGAACAGTTTGGCAAGCAGTCAATGGCGCGTGAACGCCCGACAGCGACTCATCCAGCGCTGCCTGTGGATATAAATGACAGAACGTCCCGCTATTGGCAGTGCGAGTGCCATAGGAACAGGTCAATTGGCTCTGTCTCTCCGTTTCAAAACTGATTTACTTCATCTCGAGTAACTGGACTAGCCATGATCAAATTCTGAAAACACTAAAAATACAAAAGCCCCGTAGTTGCATGGTTTCACAGTAGCGCACCAGTTTTGCGTTTTGCATAATGCATTCATCAACTGTGTTCTGGGGCAAAAATTGGATTGATTATTACATTTTTTTTAACAATATCAACACAAATGCTGAGCCCTGTGTCTTTGCCCATAAATCATAGCAAATGTTGATGTATCTCAAATTATAACATAAGCAAATATTTAGTCACTAAATGCATGCATAAATTTTCAATATTTTCTATTTTTCCTCGCTTTGACGTACAAACACCAACAGACGCGCTTACGTCGTCGCACATCATTTAGCAGTTTGTTGCAAAGATTTTCTGTTCAGACGACGCGATTCCTACAAAACATAATAAAACATTTTCATTTTGGTGATCTTTTTAATTCTACTTTTAGTCGTCAAACACCGGGCTTATGTCGTATCCGTGCTTTAGACCAACTTTTCGAAAGCACGTTCCTAGCATTGTATCAATAGAACCCAGCTCTATTATACACCGTTGTCTATAAAAACGTGCCACTATACTTTTGTCCATATCTTCGCCATTTATTGGACTGATTTTCATATTTTTTTTACTGGCACACTCTGCGAAAAATTTGCAGTAATGTGATTATTATATATCTCACCACACTTTAAATGCGTCTCTACACTACCTTGTGAAATATTAATGTAAGATAAACTAATAATAATAACAAAAATTTAGGTAAATAGAAAAAACACTTCAGACCAGCATTGCAGTGAATGATCCATATGACACGAGATTGTGTGGGTTTAACGCACTTTATACAGATCATTCATTTCAATGTTGATTCGAGGTGTTTTTTTCTTTTAATTTACCAAAATGTTTGTTTGTTATTATCGTTATATAAGTATATTTCATTTATATTTTACCAGGTAGTGTAAAAACGCATTTACGGTGTGGTGGGACATATAATAATCACATAATTGCAAATTGTCCGCAAAGTTTGCGAGTAAAAAATGTAGAAAATCGGTCAATAATTGGCGACAATATAGACGAAAAGCAAAGTGGCACGTTTTTTCCGGATTACCCTGTAAATTAATAACGTTACTTTTTATGGATATACTGGCCAATATGGGCCTACTTGGCACTTCGCTGATTCAGTAAGAAAGACTGGGAGAGCTAACATTCAGCTATTGGACTTATAGCTAGACGACAGAACAGTCGCAGCGGTATCGTTTATATCTGTCCCCAGCTGATTGCCGTAGCACACGATTCGCATTGCATAGTACGGAACAGATATTATTATACACTGTGTGTCAAAAAACATCACCGACATTTTTGACTGTAACTTTAAAACCAATTAACAGATTTTGATAGTTTTTAATAAGAATATTTCTGACACAACTTGTCATCGAATAACCGTTTAGTTTCCCACCTCACCCAATGTATGTTTCTGCACTACCTAGGGAAATCAGATCAAGCGAAATGTGTTGAAATAAACAGAAAACTTGAAAAAAACATCCCCGACATTATCAATTGTAAGTAAAAGAAAATCAGCAAATTTTAATATTTTTTGGCAAAATATGTCTGACACCACTGGTATTAAATAACTGTTTTAGTTTTTACTTCACACAACGTCTGCTTTTGCACTACCTGGGGAAATCAGACCGGGTATAATGCGCGTTAAAATGAATGAAAAAACGTCGATAAATTCCATCTGTCCTAATCTGTGGATCCCGACTTCTAGTCTATTACAAGGGTTGACTTTCGTGCAGCAGTGTGTCTACCAGATAAAGTTTAAGAATGTTTGTGAAGTCAAGAAGCGACTGGTAGAGCCTAAATTGATCTGGAGCAGAACATTATCGATACTGCTGTCAATGAATGGAAAAAGCGTCTCCTTGTTCGCATAGTGGACCAATACTTCAAGCAACTTTACTGCGGGCAGTTAAAAAATAAACAACTAGATGAAATGTCAACCAAAGTGTCAGAAATGTGAACAAAATGTGTTTTACGCGTTATGTTAATTAAACAATCATATCGCATAGGATAAAAAGTGATATTTTGCTGGTTGTGATTTCCCCAGGTAGTGCAAAAACAAGTTGGGTGAGGTAGAAAACTGAATAGGCATTTGATGGCAAGTTGTGTCAAAAATATTCGTACTAAAAATTATAAAAATCTGGTAATAGGTTTTCATGTCACAGTCGAAAATGTCGGGGATGTTTTTTTGAGACACAGTGTATTCGCCCATTCTCCACACCTTCGTTCAGCGAAATGCGCCTTGCTGTTACGTGCTCTGTATTGATTCGATCTGATTTGAATTCACGTTGCGGGTTGTTAAAAGTATTTGGTGACATCAAGTCACATTATTAAAAGAGTAGTTTCATTAACTGTATGCAAATGATCCAACAACGACGCCGAAGCAAAATGTTTTTTTTCGCGCAAGAACGGCGTTCATTCAGTCACTGGTGGTGACAGACGGCGTGTCCAGTTTTGACCACATCGATCTGTTATTCATCGATCTAGGATTAGTAATCGATTGAACATTTTTATTGTGATTTACTTCCATCACATCCGTTGCTGCCGGCGATACATCAGATCCCCAGCGAGCCCACGCATTGGCCAGACAAAACGGCTGCTAGTTTTTTGAGATTTTAATGTTTCAAAAAATAACCTGGCAACACGACTTGGGTTTCTGACTTACGACAACGCAGTTTTTGCCAGTTTACCAAAATTAAAGATAAGAGGATCACATCGTATCATTTCTGTGCAAATTTCTGCACCGAGAACGATCATTTTAGACAAACTTTTTTTACTACGTAGATACCGCACTCCTACAGTGAATAAGCGAGCACGCAGTACGCGCTTATACCACTCCAGACAGTGCGGTATCGTACTTAAACAACGCTCAGATCGCATAGACTGCACCGTCGTTTGCATTATGACGCGCGACTGCAGCCGAAAATTGTGTGTGGTTTAACGCTTAACACTGGCGTGGTTTGCATTACTTACAAGAAATTTGAGCTAATGCTCACGAGACGCGCGAAAGCCTATAGCAGTTCCGGTTCAGTAGTTTAGCTGAAAATTGGGGTATTCACGATAAGTTAATATACAAATACCAAATTTTCTATCTGGATCGCATAACGATAGTAGCATGGCGCCACCTTGTAAATGATATAAACTTGTATCGCAGCCCAAAATCGCCAAAAAATCCATAAAACCCCTATTTTGGCGTTTAAGGTCATTCAAGGTCATTGAATTTGGCACCAAAAGAGAGCCAGCGTACGACTTCCTATTAGTAATTAATAGTAACCTAAGCCCTATCTCGCATCGTTACTGAGATACAGCGACTTATTGGCCAAAAATCGCAAATTTTGCCCACCCCTTCTCATTTAGCGCTTTCGTTCGGAGTGACTCCCGACGAATTTATGGAAAGCTTTACGGTTTCTGAAACTAGAGTCTTCCAGGCATCCGAAAGTAAAGATTTCGTAATCTTAGCTTGCATCGTTTTTGTGACAGACAGACGGACAGACAGACAGAATTGCGATGGCTAAGACTCGCTGAAAACAGTAGCTGCTTTCGCGCGTAAAAAGTGAAATAATATAAATAATATAATCGTAGTTTTCTTCTAGTTGTGCATTGATTTCCCGCAGACGTGCTGACACGTCGCACTGAAGCAGATGCGGTTTCCAGGCATAATTCTAACTGCAACGACTCGATCTGCTGCATGCCCCGCGAGGCACAGCAGGCTCTTTAACAGATTCTAGCAGACAGACTCTAGTCACTCTATTCTGCTCACAGCGAAAGCACCGCCAGTGACACCAATCAGCCATCAGCGCCCGTGGCGCACTGCTTTGATGAGGCGCTGAACGCATCTGCTAAATGCGCGTCAGTCGCTCACTCTAGCTGTCGGCTTTCTTGTAGCATTATCACTGCTACCCCGGGCAGAATCTGTCACCGCGAACGATTATGTAAAAATACTGGTTCGTGTAAAGGCGCGTACGCAACCGAACTAACACGGTTAGACGGTGCCTACTGTAATGCATTTCTGCTTGCCCATTGGTCAGTTCGTCGAAAACTAAACCACGTCAGTTCAGTTCAGTTCAGCTACGTCGCTCTGTAACGCGCTTTAAAAGTAGACTTACCACAGTACTGTACGACGGAAACAGTTCTGGACTGGTTTTGTAAGCGTTATGACGAGTACTTTGATGCCAACGAATGTCGGCATCGTCACGCCGACTTCTGAATTATTCAACGTACCGTCTCGTCTAGGCTCGACCTCTCGTCCATTACCCCGCAGCTGCAGCAGCAACATCTTTCACTCGCAGCCGTCGTCGGTCGGTCTTTCGACCTGTGGATGATGTCCGCATATATCGTGACCGAAAACGTCGCAGACAGCCATCGGTTTGCTACATAATGCATGGCGACAGCGGCGAACATGACGCGCGTGTGTCAGGCGTCCGTCGGCACCAGTGGTTCCTGAATTACACTTGATAATCGCATAATAGACGATATATGTTCAAACACTACATCGACGTTCATGGCGGTATTAATAACGCCGCCTTGTTTCCACAACGCGCAGTAGGCCTACACATCCTATGACAATTTAAAATGCGTCGGTATTGTTTTAAAATAACCGTAACAAATTAACAAAATTAACAAATTAACAAATTAATAAAATAACTGTAATTTTAAGCGATTTAAATAATTTTTTTACACCACGTTAAGCACTCCATAATGCACTGTGTTTGCAAGAAAAACATTCTTGTGTAGTGTTACAATCGCATAAATATTGGTAACGTAAGGTGGTAAAATCATTCCAGTTTCAAGTCCATCCCCCTTATCCAAAAAGTCACACGACCATCAAAATCGATTTAAATTATTTTGCTAGTCATCGTTATCGGTGGCGCCATTTTTATGACCCACAGTATGTAGCCTATGATATGTAAAAAATCGGCATTTTGCCGCATTTGAATAGCGGCCAAATGACAATGGCTCAAAAAACTTTATCGGCTTTGGCTTCATCTATGGTACGCTTATCATGTACGCAACTGACAAATAACACGTGACGTGATCTGAATGATTTGATATGATTGATATGACTGTTTATATTTAGCCTAGTTTCCGTTTCTTGCTTGTTGTCTGTTTTTGTTTTTTTTTCTTTGCTGTCATTGAATGACGAATAAA
>Ga0056128_1002323_pt1 | contig 22428 bp, 13 predicted proteins | sample WorMetLIZISLAND2_FD_71113 | JGI IMG/M metagenome (GOLD analysis project Ga0056128, IMG submission 71113) | Marine gutless worms symbiont microbial communities from Max Planck institute for Marine Microbiology, Germany - Olavius geniculatus... ... | reverse complement strand
TCGCATTACTTGGAAGATCATATTTCGGCCCGTAGGGGGTGCTGCGCCCCCAAATTTTTACAGGCGCTAGAGAATGACCAAGTCTTAGTAGCGCACCTTCTAACCGGGGACGGGGGCCCCTCCTTATTATTTTTTTCAAAGGGGGGGGGTCAAAAATTGGCTAAAATTGCAATAAATGAGCTCTTATAACTTGGGAGTTAGGAGGTGTAGCCCGACGCGGCTCTAGGTTGAAGTGTTAACGCAAGTACGAAATTTGGGGGCACCGCCCCCCCTTAAAATTTGGTAGGGCAAAAAACGTGCAAAAATTGGTGCAATTTACGACAACTTTCGAGTTTGAGCACAAATATCTGTGGAACCAATGAAGATAGCGACATAGTCTAAACGGCGTTACGAGAACGATCTCTTGGGCGTTGAACAAAAGAAATTTTGTGAAATTCGGTCCACTATGAACAAAGTTATAAGCGCTCATGTTGACCTATCCTAAGTCGCCAATGCGCGTTCGGCGTATGCCAATGCATTTGAGTTCGGGCCACGTGACTTTGATGCCGGGGAAATTTTACCCCCCCCCCTTCTAATTTTCCCCAGTCGGACTTAGGGCGCCGGGCGGACTCACGTTGGGCTTTGCCCCAAATTTCTAGTTTATTTACTTTTAAACACACAAGAATCGGAAAAAAATACAGTGCAGATGTACCAATAAGTATTTCAAATTGTGCTTCAGCGGCTGTATATTTGTTTACTTGTCGTAGTTTTTTTTTACAAAAACTTGTTGCTTTTATCTAATAATTTACTCATTTTGATCAGTATAGGCCTACTAAATTTGTCCCAATTAATTTAAGTAACGGTCGAGCTATTGGCATGGTTGTCGTCGTTTGTCCGTCCGTCTGTAACAGATGTATTGTGGCTAAGCTTTAGGTCGTAAGGGAAAACTTTTTACACAGGTAATTAGCCATGTGTGCTAAAATTAAACTTAGACATGCGAAATTTTAGCGATCTCGTGCTAGGGGAACATTTCCAAATTCGGGATTGAATGAAAGAGGGTAGAAAAATGTGCTTTTTCCAGCGAAAAACTGGCCATATTTGGGAAACGGTGAAAGATACGGCCAAGGTTCTATTAATCACTAAAAGGAAATGCTATACGCCTTGTCAGATAAGATCGAAAGAAAGTGGCATACGCTCTTCCAGATTGAATGAAAATCATCGACCTTGGATGACCTTGAAAGTCACTGAAAACCAGTGCGGTCGTCTATTCTAGCGACAGCTGGGCTTCTTGTAATAAATTGTTGCGAATGTAAGCGGTTTAGCTTGCACTCCCAGCACCGCGATGTGTGCTGAGCGTCGTAGGCGGCTGCGGTGGCTTATTGCTGTGCACGGCGTTCGCACTGCGCAGTGAGGACTGTCAGTGTCGCCAGCGAGTCACATCTGCGCTGCTTTACGCCCGTCTGCAGACTGTCGACGCCACATTTCACTAAGAAGATGTGCTGAGATGGTGATGCTTAGCGGCTAAACACTGACGTCATGCTCACCTGCATTGGAGGACGTCACACCAGGTATGCGTCTTCGACAGTAAAGGCGCAGCTGAAAGTAGCAATGCGGTTTTTTATTGAGGTTAAGCTGAAGTTGTAGAACTGCCGAAATTTTTTAATGTTTAGTTTTTTGTCAAAACTAGACGTGCAGCGATGTTTTTTTAGTCAGATTCGGCATTTGTAATTATCTACGTGCATAAGCAAGTACTTGAATTAACCGGTATCTGCGGTTACTATTGCATGAGTTGCTGTTTGCAGTGTACCTCCTTTCTACATCACCAGATACAAGCTGGCCCAAAAAGTGACGTCAGACACCAAAAGTGTCATTGACAGTGACATTTTTAGTGTCTAAATTTCCTCTTTTGCCAGCTACATTTTATTTTTAATTTTTGTTTACTCGCGTTTAATTTTCATTAATTGACGTCGTTCTTTGCCGTCTCGTTCCAATAAATTTAGAATAAATTGTAATTTCGTCACGATGGTTAGATTAATTAACGATAAACGCCGTTTGATTAATAACTTGCGTGCGGAGAAACAGGTTCTAGAAATTATTAAAATGTTTTAAATAAAATAAGTTAGCATATGAGAACTGTAAACGATTAATATAACAAATGTTAAAGTTGTTCATACAATATAAATATGTGGTGTTTTGAAGTTTATGCGGCATTATATTGACAAGAATATCTAGTTTTGTTATGGTTTTGACAACAGTACAGTTATTATGACAATTGTTGGCATATAGATAATCGGAACGTTAGGCCTATTGAGAAAGATTAGGCCTATTACAAAATGTCAGCCACGCCCGCATCTATTTTTAAGACCAATTTTAAAATTTATTACGTTAAGTGTAATTGTTTTATAGCCTTAATTTATTCTCGCGCCAATGCAGTTTTTCAATTTGACATATTGAAGTTGATAGCGATCTTCAATAAGATTGTGATCGAGTAATGATGTCGGTGCCGATCGCCGATAGGCCCTATAACGTGCGGCCGTGTACGTCGTCGTCATAAGCGTCAAACTTTCAACAATAATTACATGTAGTCATTAATGGAAATCGAAGCATTAAATTTCTGTATTCTGTTGTAACTTGATTAATGCTGCCTATATCCGGTTATCACGGATACGTCATATGCGTTCGTCATTTTTTGTGAGGCTTGTGACCTCTGGTGACCTCGAACCGTGTCTGAAAAATCGAAATTGGTATTATTATTCTTGCTCTAGAAAACGCTTACACTAATTTTCGGGTTATATGCACCTTGTTGTTTTTAAGACACCTACTTATTTTTGTTCTGTCCGTTACGTCAACTGAAATAATTAAATTTTGTTATTGTCAACGGGGATACGAATAATAACACGGTGCATCACGCACGCTTCTAGTGTGTATCAGTAGTAGTTTAATGATGTTTTCGACAACGACGACGACGGCGACAGTGATAATGATGATGATAACGAGATGCCAAACACCTCTGACAGAACAGACACGACGTATATGCGAGACAGAGGGAGAGAGAGATTGTAGCTTCTGAAGCGACGCACTCAAGTGCTCGGTCGCAGCGAGATCTCAACGCGAGCGTTAACAGGTTAACAAGATCGGCGGTGGCACTGTTGTTGACAACACCTACGTATGTAATATGTGATACCCCGTTTACACGATCGAGCAAACATCGAGCAGTTATATATGTTAACTGGACGAGCCAGCTCATCGAGCCAGCTTCATCGTGTAAATGGGGTGTAACCAATAAATCATACACGATCATACGATCGTCATATTTACAGCCTCTGGCTTTTTGCTGTAGAATTTTCGTCGCGCTTTTTCACCGATTGTGCATAAATTGCACAGGGCTTTTCGCTCAATAGTTATTGATCTTGTGCGGCTTTGACCTTTGATCTTTAAGTCTTTTGATATCGAATCTACTGCTCGTTTTTGTGAGTTATAAGACAGACAGGTAAGCATGCAAACTGCAGATGTAATCAGTAACGCTGTCGCATAATGATATTGAATACAAGAAGCCCAGTTGTCGCTAAGATAACCGACCGTACTAGTTGTCAGTAAACTCCAATGTCGATAATTTTTATTTAATTTGAAAGGCCGTATGCCACTTTCATTAGTAATTAATGGCAACATTAGCCGTATCTTTCACCGTTTGAGATCTGGCCACTTAACTATAGCTTAAAACTTTTCATTGAAAATTGCGGCCAAACCGCTGCAGATAAAGACATGGTTACTATTGACAGTTTGTAGGAAGACGCCAGCGCCTTATCCGACGGTGTCATCGCCGACCCCTTACGATTACCATTTAGCTACAATACATCCGTGACAGACGGACGGACGGACGGACGATAACCATGTCAATAAGTCGACCGTTACTTAAGTACGGCCGGCTAAAAAATGATCTCGCTTTCAGGCTGATTAGTTCTTGTACTCGTTTAGTTTGGTGGTCTTCTGCATTTCTTCAAGCAATTGAATATTATAGTCGTCAACCTGACGGAAGTATTACGCATATCGAATAACGAGAAGTGTCGTTCGTCGTTTAGTAGAGGAAGATAATTGCATGAATTTAAGCTATTAGGGGATATGCGGACGTTAGACTGCAAAGCCTGCAACACACAAGCCGGTTTACTACAACGTGGTCCATAAAAACGTGCCACTTTTATTTTTTGAATAGTCCGTGCAGCATAAGCCGATTTTGATAATTTTTGGCGAAAAACATTACGAAAAAAACTCGACGCAAATGACCATACTTTTGGCTACGTCACTTTAATACTGTCGCTACACTACCTTGTGAAATGCGGGTTGTTGAGCCTGCTGTTTACGAGTGTTGTCAACGTTTGCCGCTTGCATTCGCGCTGGAAGAGGACATTTTGAGCACATGATGTAATAAAGAGGATGTGATGTGACACGTGTGACTTTTTGAGATAGGTTACAATAGTTGCTAAACGTTTGTCGCTTTTCAGTTAATCATTTCTGAGTCGACGCGTGCGCTATCCAGTATGAATTCATTGTTGTAAATGGCCAAACTACGACCTCTGCATTTCACAAGATAGTGTAGCGACAGTATTAAAGTGAGGTGGCCAAAACTTGCGTCAAGTTTTTTCCTGATGTCGCGTGCCAAAAATTATTAAAGTCGGCCAATGTTTCGCGGAGCTATTCAAAAAATAAAAGTGGCACGTTTTATGGACCACAGTGTAGCCTATACACCAGCGTCCATTAGTCCATCAGGCATCAAGGCCGAAATTTCTGCTACTAATAGGAATTGTATTACAGTAGGTTTGCCGTTAACAAATGCCATTAAACAATATAGACGATGCCACGAAGGACAAAAAGCAGCAAGGATAAGTTTATAGCAGCAACGGTTACTTCTGGACAACCACTGCGTGGCTTCCCAGGTTCGCAGCAATAATCTAATAATAATGGGGTGTTTACACGATCCAGCAAACGTCCAGCAAACTTCCAGCAAATGTATTCAAAATACACGTGCTAACGCTGGACGTTTGCTGGATCGTGTAAACACCCTATAAGTGATGGTTAGATAGTAAATTTTGAAAGAACTCTAGTTCTGAGACACTAGGACACAACCAATGTCAGTTTTACGATTTTGTGCTTATAAACTTTCAAAATATGGATTATTTAAAAAAAATTTTTAGTCTAATCAATGAAATTTATCCAATTTTATTTTATTTTGTATTATATCGCATGCGTGCATATGTGCATAGTCTATATTAATAACAAACGATGTTAACTTTGGTTTTGAGTAAACTAAAATTTGTTGTTCTGGAAAAAGTGCTATAGTCACTGGACGTCTGTGAAGTGAACATGCGTGATTCAGGCATTGCATTGCGTTAAATAAGGTTTAAGATTAAAAAAAACGGCCCCATAGTCCAGACCCCATAGATAATATACTGTCATATTATCGATGAAACTGGAAAGCAATTATTAAAACATTAAATAACTGAAAAACTTGTCGAAATATTGATGCTGGACTACGCATTTGAAATTTGGTATTTTAGAATATTTCTCGTAAACCTATGCAGTATACCAGACGATAAAACGTAAATGTCGTTGGAGTTCAGATATGTGTCGTGTGTTTCTGATGTTTTTTCATTTTTCTGTTGCTTATTTTTTTCTTACCATTGGCAGTGATTTGCGCATTTTAATCTGGTGATCTCCCGGCACATTGTAGACCTATACGGTACGCTAAAAATGCAAACGTCTTATAGACGTTTAAAAAGAGGTTAATATTGACGAGTTTAACGGCTAAAAACTGTTTGCAGGAGATATTAAAAGCCACCGACCAACTAAGCCATGACGATAGTAGGCCTACCATTCAGACATATCCATTACCTCGCTCACTGGACGGCACGTCGCGAGATGGCGCCACAAGCTGACATACTGTAGCAAAATGTATTTTGAGATGTTGGTTTGATCTGCACTACGGTAATGGATTGGCTTCTATAATTTTTTTAGACCATGTGTGATATTAGGCAAAAAGATAAAAGTAGCCTAATTATATACAGCGTGAACCAAAAACAAGCCATCAGTTTTTTATAGTGTGATTTATCATTAACATTCTTTTTGAACTTTTTCTGTTGAATGTGCCAGCAAGAAATGTTCGCTTGCAAATGGTGATTATTTGGAGGAAGAAGCCACGACAAAAATTTCGTTAGATCACCCTGCAAGCCTACACATATAGAAATATAAACTGATGATTAAACGGAGGGAATCCTTGAATGCGCTGCTGCAAACACTCAACGGTTGCCCTGTGGCTGAAGCTAGCAGCTCTCGCGCGTGACATTTGCTTTTAAGGTAAGAAAAGCATCGCGATGTACAGTGTTGTGTTTTTTTCGCACCTGCCTGTTCATCCGGCGACAGACAGTTGCGTGACTGTCTAGAACCGGTGCAAATGCCACAAAACGCCGCTAATGCAGGTGCGATGTTGTGCCACGGGGTGCATTCAAGTAACTTACAATAATCCAGTCGTGTCTGTCTGCATACGATCAACGCCGTTAAGTGGACTCGATGCGTAGAAGACGCTATTCTGTACGACATAAGTGTGGCTGCAGGGTACTACTATATGTCTTGGCCTTGTCACCGGCTTTCTCTGTGTGTGTGGGGGGGGGGCATTCGTTAATCGACACAGTTAGTAAAAACGCAACAGCCCGTTGTTTATAGGGTGTTTACACGATCGAGCAAACATCGAGCAAACATAGAGCTGGCTCAAGCAGGCCTATTGGAACCCCGCCTCTTGGCTTAAATGTAGGCCTAGGTTTAGGCCTTCCAATTACAACCCGCCCGCCCTTCTAATTAGCATGCTAATTACCATAGAACGTCGAGCTAGCTGCTCGATGTTTGCTCGATCGTGTAAGCACTCTATTAATGCTGGTCAGTATTTGGGTGAGGCCTGTCGTCATCTTCTTCTGACGGCCACTTGCCTGCCGACCTTTAGAAATTCTGCGTCGGCGGCGATTAGTAAGTAAGTAAGTGAGTGAACAGTTTATTGAACTCGCGTCAGAGGCACATGCTTACAGCAGTAGAGAATACGTTATAAAACCGCACGTCAAACCCTTAGAAAATGACGCACAACTGACGGACAGACAGACAGACGGGGAAGATGCGCAATGCGGCCTACAGGACGGCCGCATGAAAAAAAACTCGAGGCACATCTGAGGCTGTGAAAATTATTTCGATGTCGTCTGTGTACAGTATTCGATAGAGACGTCAGATTTCGCCGCCGGCCTCTCTGAGATGGAAGCGATCAGCTTGCAGCCAGACCGGGCACAACTATGGTCCAACACTTCGTCCTACCACGAGTTCCTCCAGCTGGACACCGATGAAGTACCAGCTACTGGGCTGCACTGGAACAAGCTCTGGCTGCTGACGGTGATAGCGGCAACTGGCGCCGGGAACCTGCTCGTGTGTACGGCGGTCTGTCGAGAGAGGGCGCTGCAGAACATGGCCAACTATTTCCTGTTGTCGCTGGCCATTGCAGATCTGCTCGTCTCCGTTACTGTCATGCCAGTCGCCATGACTGTCCTGCTTTTCGGTGTGTATATTATCGTCCTAACTTTATATCGTCACATAAATATAGCTCTGATGTCTCATATAGGTCTATATTTAAAACAGGATAATGTTCAAACGAACACACAGTCTGTCCAGTGCATCTTGATGGCTTACAGTATAAGTCCATAAATAAAATCAGTAAGCTGTGTAGACGAGTGGTAAAAATTAAACAGTTTAATTTCAAATTGTTCAACAGCAATGTTATTGTCGTCTTTAGCTAGCGCTATTATTATAACTAAACAATTAACTTCGTCTGTCATGTGACCATTCAATTCGTCACCAGCAGCTGTTTGCTATGGGTGGTCCATTGTGACCATGCATCCATCTTGCACCGTCATAGAGATGTAGCGCCTCACGGACAAACGCTCAGATGATCTTATACCCTGTTTAACATGCTATGCATTGTATTGGACAGACGATAAATATTTTTACGAAAAATGTTTTACTTTACTCGAAACTTGTTTTCTGTACTATAAAGGTGTGTCTTTATCGCATTTTTAATGTTTTAAAGTTACGATACCATCAAAATTTGGACTGAAAAAATTGGAATTTAATTCGCAGTGCGAGCTTTTTGAGAACTTCTGTGGTTTTTGTTAGTTTTTGGGCAACTAGATTGACTTGCTTCGACCTGTGCATTTAGTCTGGACTTGGATAGTTGCTAAAAAATCATCAAAAAACAGCATGATTTGCTGCTTAAACGCCGGTAATACGAACAAGTTAGCGGTTGCCACACTTATCAACAACTTAGCTCTAATCGAGTTTGCTTACATTTGTGGCCGAAGCTTCTCCGACGTAGAAACTTCTCTTGTGCATTAATTTGCCGCCACTCGTCTTGCCGCAAACGTCTTGCACCAACAAGGTCATTCACGATCGATGATTTTTATTCTATCTGGAAAAGCGTAGGCCTATGCCACTTTCTATCAGTGATTAATAGTAACTTTGGCCTTATCTCTTACCGTTTTCGAGATATGTCAGTTTTTCATTGGAAAACGCACATTTTTCTTACCCCTCCTCCATTTTATCTCACATTTAAAAATGTTTTTGCACTGGATAGCTAAAATTTTGCATGTTTTGGTTTAAGACACTGGGCTAATTATTCGTGTAAATTTTTTCCCTACAACCTACCGTTTAGCCACAATGCATCTGTTACAGTCAGACAGACGGACAGACAGACAACACATCGTGCCATAGACGCCCTGCAGGCTACAGCATAACTGCAGCCCGTCAAAACACGTTGAAGATTGAAATTTATAATGCGTGATAGGGGCCTACGTGTGACGCGCAGGTGCCAATTAGTCCTCTCAGAATTACTATTAAGCATCTTGAGGCATGCGGAGATGCCGGCACATGTGCGCGGATGCTGTAACGTTGCTCAGTGGAATATTCTGCTTTACGTAGCGCTGTTGTAAGACTGCCTTATGGCGTGTTTACAAGATCAAGCAAACATCGAGCAGCTAGCTGGACGTTCTATGGTAATTAGCATGCTAATTAGGAGGGCGGGCAAGTTGTAATTGGAAGGTCTACATAACACGTGATCAGCTGTGGGCTAAGAGCCTAAGCCTAGGCCTACATTTAACCAGGGGGCGGGGTTCCAGTAGGTCTGCTTGAGCCAGCTCGATGTTTGCTCGATTGTGTAAACACCCCCATTATAACGCCAGAAGCCAATGCACACATCGGTTGTCAGACTGTTTTGATCAGACTGTGAAATTTGTAGACCGCGTTCGAATTACGAATGTGGGAGGAAGTTTAACATTATACGTTTAATCAGCGTTACAGAAATTACAGTTGCCTAGGACTGCGTGTGGCCGCACTAGAACGGATTCGCAGGTGACGTCTCGATAATGTGGCAGGTCCTATACTCGAGCTAGAGTTAGCTGTGTTTTGTACAGCAGCATTCAGAAGTTGAAAAAAAACAAATATTAATGTGCGGTCGTTTTAATAGGCTGCAATTCGTGTTTTTCCATTCATTTGTCTGTCTTGTATTCGCCGTGGGCTCTGAACTCGAATGCGAAAGGGCGTAAAAAAATCTAAAATTGGCGCAAACGTTACTCATAATGGTTTTTAAGGAAGTTTCAACTCAAGACCAGAAGAAAACGCAGAAAAACCAAAATTGATGTCAACATCCCCGAAAGGCTGGTGCGCATTATTTTAGAATTTAAAGAAAGCGATAAAGTATACAGCTAGCAATAAAGACCAGCAGTTATTTGATAATTTTTAACGAAGTATTTCTAAAAGGAAAAATACTGAATGAGTTTAGGTCTATAATAATAAATCTGGCGGTTACGTTATAATGATCATCTTTTTATCTAGTATATTTGGTGATGATGCTGTAGGCTATTTTCCACTGTCGTCGAGTCTGTGTGTGATCTGGGCAACGCTGGACGTACTCATGTGCACCGCTTCCATATGGCACATGTGCATCATGTCTATCGATCGGTTTTTGACGCTCAGGTATTGACTGCCTCAAGCTCTTGAGCCGATATAAGCATGACTTAGCTTGTCTCATTAAGCATGCCCAGGAGCATTTTAGACGTGTGAATTGAAGGCCCGGAATGTACGTTCTCAAAAGAATGTAACGTTATTTGCCATTAATATTGTTTAATCTGATTTAAACTGCAAATTACAACCCTTTAATTGCTTGTTTTTACTTTTAAAATGTGCCCAGACGCATGCCCCCTAAATATGCCACTGCATTTATTACAGCATAAGAGTTTATCAGGGAGAGAGAGAGAGAGAAAAAAAATTATTTGCCAAACCAACTTAAGATAGCATAACACAATAACAATAACACAATGGCAGGCTGCCAGAGAAGTAATATAGGCCTATCAAGCTGGCTGCCCATAGCAACAGAACATCAGTTACTCAAAATATCAAAAGAAGAAAAGAAAAGAAACACAAACAAAATACATGCATAACAGAACATAATCATAATCATTATGTTGACATTATATGAACAGTTTGCAATTACTCTTAGCATTCGTTGTACATTATGTATTTGTTGTCTACTACTATCTACTAGTTATGGTGAAATAAAGATTTTGATTATCGTTATCGACGATATCGTCGTCAATCGTTTAATTCTAGGACGCAAGCATCGATTAAGCTATAGAACGGTTGAACAACACGAGCAAAAAGTGTTATAAAGGCACAAAACTATATACAGTATAGCACTCACAACTAGCTAAGAAATTTTGAGACAAGGGAAAATAAAACTTAGGTAACGGACAGACAGACGGACAAAAGGACGGACGGACAAGACGCAATTACGGTTTATAAGACGACCGCATAATAACTGAATGTGGCAAATGTATGCAACACCCCGTTTACACTATCGAGCAAACATCGAGCAGACATTGAGCAAACGTCAAGCAAACGTCGAGCAAACATCGAGCAAACATCGAGCAATTATATATGTTAGCTGGACAAGCCAGCTCGTCGAGCCAGCTTTGTCGTGTAAAAGTTTGCTCGACGTTTGCTCGATGTCTGCTCGATGTTTGCTCGATCGTGTAAAAGGGTATAAGTGTTTTCCGATGTTTATGGCAGGTATCCGATGCGCTATGGACGCAACCGAACGCCGACGACGATGATTGCTAAAGTGGCGTCGGTGTGGATAATCTCTGTGGCGGTCTGTTTGCCGCTTCTTGTCATGGGTTTCGTCGATCGATCTACCGTCTATAACGACAGCGTCTGTGTGCCAGTCGCCAGACAGGTTCGCGCGTACAGTAAAAGCAAATTGTGATAATGACAAATGGTAATAAGCGATGGTTAAATGCTTGCGGTTAAAATAGCTCTTTATGAGAACCCTATCTTAGTTGTGTTTTCACCAGGTAGTGCAGAAACAAATGTTGGTTGAGGTGGGAAACTGAATAGTCATTTGATAGTAAGTTGTGTCAGAAATATTCGCACCAAAAATTATCAAAAATCTGGTAATTGATTTTCAAGTTACAGTCGAAAATGTCGGGAATGTTTTTGAGACACAGTGTATTATAGCGATTGCATACAATCGGCAATATGAAAGCTTGTTCCCAACAAGTTTTTGCGGGTCAAGTGTTGAGCTGTTGACGCGCTATACACTGTGGGCCATAAAAACGTGGCACTTTATTTTTGTCCATATTTTCGCCAATTATTGACCGATTTTCAAACTTTTTTCACTGTCACATTCTGCGGACAGTAACGTGATTATTATATATCCCACCGTATCGTAAATGCGTTTTTGCTCTACTTTGTGAAACACAAATGTAAGAAAACCTAACGATAATAACAAACATTTAAGTAACTGAAACCAACACTTCAGATCAACATTGCGGTGAATGATCTGTATGACAATAGACTGTGTTAGACCCACACGGTCTAGTGTTATACAGATCATTTACCGCAATGTTGATCTGAAGCGTTTTTTTTAAAATTTTACCATAATGTTTGTTTGCTATTATCGTTGTACATGCATATTTCATCCATATTTCACAAGGTAGTGTAGATACGCACTTACGGTGTGGTAGGATATATAATAATCACGTTATTGGAAATTGTCCGCAGAGTGTGCTAGTAAAAGAATTTTGAAAATCGGTCATTAATTGGCGAAAATATAGACAAAAGTAAAGTACCACGTTTTTTATGGCCCACCCTGTATAAATTCACTTTTTACTTACGTAATGGACCCAGCAGGCGAAGGCAGACACAGCACGAAGCTGCACACTTATCTGAGCTGCCGTCCAGTTAAGCGTCTGCCATACTGAGGATGCAAAAAAAATCAGCAGGTCGCCGAAGATCATCAAAAACTGTGCTAATTGCTAGAACGCAAACGACTTGATGGAAACGGTGGTACAGCGTGGTTAGCGATCTGTTTACGGAAAGAATGTGGACGTGTTACGACAACAGCGACCTTGAACGGCCATTAGCACGCCGTGTCGTACGACTAACACTGCGGTCACAGTTGTTAATTATTTTCCGCTAGTAGGCCGGCGTAAAAGTAGCAAGACACGTGGTCCTGCGTCTTACAGGCTGTGACTTAGTCATTTATGGGGTGTTTACACGATCCAGGCTCGATAGTCTAACGGTAACGTGTCGGACTTGTAATCCTGAGGTAACTCAAAGGCGCAGGTTCGACTGCGCACCGGGACACTACCGGGTAACGACCTTGGGAAACTTGTTCTCACATATGTGCCTCTGTCACCAAGCAGTATTTGGTTCCGGCTTCACCGTTGGGACATAAACAGGCACACCGCGTGATACACTGGCCCCGTATCTGTGGTCCCGCAGTGTAAAAACTGGTGTCTGGCTGAGGGCCTTAGGAAACGAAGATCAGCACCGCTCTATCGGCCTTAAAGCTCGGGAAGGACTTTACGTTTTTTTTACGTTATACGATCCAGCAAACGTCCAGCAAACGTCCAGCATTAGCACGTGTATTTTGAATACATTTGCTGGAAGTTTGCTGGACGTTTGCTGGATCGTGTAAACACCCCATTAGCTTTCTTAGGGCACCGTATATAGGCTATTAGGCCGTGGTGAAATGTAAAGTTGAAGTGTTGCAAAAATGTTTTCACTTACGTCTAACTACATATATATGTACAGTCTGCCTCTAACAGGAAGCCTATGCGTGTTAGGGAGACTGTTACACGTAACCCAAAACATTTTTGCCAGACTTTATGCGATCCTGCTAAAAAAAATCTTGGCAATATTGCATTTTTATTTTGCATGCACACATAGGCCCAATATTCGCGGCTTTTCTAAGTTTATTTGTGGCTATACTAATTAAAATCCGAATTTTAAAAACGTTTTTAAAAACATCTGCGGTTTTCGGCGAATAGACATTTTTCAAGTTATTTTGCATAAGTCGCTCGCCCACGTGCAATTAACGCGTTCGATAAGCTAATCTAGGCGACGCCGCATTGTCATACCCCGTTTACACGATCAAGTTGGCTCGACGAGCTGGCTATATGTTAGTTAAACGAGCCAGCTCGATGTTTGCTCGACGTTTGCTCGACGTTTGCTCTGTGTCTGCTCGATGTTTGCTGGACGTTTGCTCGACGTTTGCTTGATGTCTGCTCGATGTTTGCTCGATCCTGTAAACAGGGTATCACGTTTAGAGCAGCAGCTGCTCCACCTTCCAAGGCCGAGCGGCTACATTTATGGACAGACATTTCAGCACGTCAGATTAAGATGTGGATCGCCTGCGGCCAATGCATTAGGGGCTCTGTCACAGAATAATGCCATCTCAGCGGTATTTTGATCAGGCAGACGCGTCGGGCCGGCACATTACGCGGCACAGCAGGCGACAAAGATGTCACTTTGACAAGAATGGAAAAAAAACTCTAGAAAAAGTAAAAAAAAAAACTATTAATAATTTTGGCTTGTTTATTGATTAATTATAAAAGTCGTGCAACGGTACACACACAAACAGAGAATAAATGATCGAGCCTACGGAGCACATATTAACTGATTAACAACCACATCGTAGGTCGATATCGAAGTCATACAAAATACAAAACTAAAAGAAATCTATTTTATTGGCCATAGCATCTTTTATGTGTTAATTCGATGAATAATTTTTAGCGAAGCTCAAGTATGCAGTGTCAAATTGAACTAATTTTTGGAACCGCGGTTGGCTGACTGATTAACTGAGTGATGACTTTCGTAAAACGAAACGATATCCTAGCAATCACCGAACATCTGAAGTTAATGAAATATTGTATTAGGTAGATTACGGTGAGAAATTGATGCACATTTTATAATCGACTTAAATGGTTTTAAAAAGTTAATTTAAAAGTGATTAAATGTGTTCGATGTAAATGGCACATCCAGTTTTCGGAATTAATTAGCTAAAGTTATCGCGCAGTTGCTGGGGGATTGGGTTTAGACACAAATTCTGCGGCGCTTTATCAAATTTGCTTTTGGTCGGTGCCTCTATTACAGTTGAAAATTATGGCTGTATGTGTTATTACGTCAATGCATAAATCGAAGACAAAAAAGCAAAAATGTTGCTTTACTGCCGACATAAAATACGGCCGTCCGCCTAGCAGTTACACTGCTCCACGCAATCTTAATTTTAGATCCGAACCCTCCCGTTTAAGCTTTTGATTTAAAAAGTGACACATCGGATAGGCTGGCCTGCTCTGCAGAATCTTTACGCTTTCCTGGTTCATTTAGGAGCCCCAGCCCGTACGCGACAGACAGACGAACGCACAGACGGAAATGCAAGATCTGTAATGCGATTGTTAAGACAGCCGCATAAAACATTACGCTAACCAGGCCGTCGAGAGGGAGTGACGTATAGGGGTAAGTTACCTTGGGCCCCGGGGGCCCCGTCGTCGCTGAGAAATACACAGGTACATGTACAAACTAGCTAGTCTCAACTGGTGCTGTCAGTTGCTACCCTGCTTTGATGGTGAACTTAATCTGGTTCGCTAATAAAAAATGCTTATCGTGTCAGCACTGAGCAACATGGAAACACGAAATCGGGCGTCTTGTGATCCAAAAACTCAACATCTTGCAAGCTCGGTGTGATGGTGCACTGTCTTGCTCGAACATGTGAAAAACCAGCTATCTCCACAGACACGTAAATTCGATCGCTTTGCACGTTTTTGTGGCTGCAAATGCAAAACTTCAAATATTTGACACCAGCGACCCAGATTTTTCACCATTGAAGCAGGGTATCAACTGGCAGCACCAATTGGAATTAGCCTGTTTGTACCCGTGACACATTATAATGTCGGCGTTACATCACGACTAGCAAAGAATATTAAATCAAATGCCATGTTTTGTTAAAACATTTCGAATTAGTATTTATTCAGCTACAACTGGTAAAAATTTCATGCAAATTGCTCATCATTTGAGTGAATTATAAAAAAAACAAAAAGAGTTTTTTTTTATGAAACACCGTGTATCTAGTACATCAGAATGCGCCATTTTAAAAAGTGAAATTAATAACATTTTTCCCAGAGGAGCCCCGCAAGAACATATTCTCCGGGTCTCGCTGTGGCTCTCGACGTCCCTGACGCTGACGCACGACGCCTTGTAGCTTTCGGTTTCCGGTCGATACTGTGTTGATACATGTGGTGAATTAATGTTGACGTGTCGTGTGGTGTCTGTGTAGTTTGTTCTCTACGGGTCGCTGATGGCGTTCTATGTGCCGCTCGTTATCATGTTCGCCACGTACGCCCTGAGCGTCCGCATTTTGAGCGTCCGCATTTTGCGCCGAAATCACCAGCTCATGAAGCTCATTGCACTCGGCTCGGTGCGTCGTAACGGCCGCCCAAAATATGCTGATCATTCCATTCAGTGATATAGGCCTATGAGTGATGCGTGAATGATTGATTTATTATGGGATCGGTGCGGCGTAATGGCCCGAAGCCTGCGTGCGACGGCGCCGCTGCAGCTACAGCCGCTGACACTCCAGGTAAGACGCGCGTCGTGACCTGGTCGCCAGTCACATCTGGTAAAATGCCCTAAACTGGAACAGCCGATTAGAACGAAATCTTATTAGAACGAAAGATGTCAAACTTCTCTAGTAATAGAATGCAATGCCTCCACGTACACAGCAGAAACATACCTGGCACAAAACAAATTGAGCCTATATTAAAAATTACACTTGTTCAGAAAGTAGGCCTAAGCATGAAACAGGCGTAGGCCTAAATAACATTTGCTTATTAAATCCAAGAAACCGAAATCCCATTAGAAGGAAACTACCTTCCTCAACAGAACGAATTTTACTTTCGTTCTGATGGGTTTTCGTTTTTGTGGGCCTAAGTCCCCTATACGACCGACTCTGCTATTGACGTGACAATTTTGAAGTTTTACAGTGAGAAAAAGATCAAACATCAAAATCCCAGCGTAAGAAGGTAGACCGAGTTTATCATCGAACTTTATCAACCGATTCTCAAAACTCTTTCACTGATATATATGTTTAGCAGTAGCCTACAGTTGCAAAAAAACTGATTACTAAGGATTTTATCGGCATAACCACAGTACAATAATAGGCGCCGATGGCTTCAAGCTTTTAGAGCGCTTCGTGTCATTCAGTTCATTTTCACTGCAACTGCACTGTCCTCGAATATCTTACAATTATGACGTGATTGCCTATGAAACAATTAATGATTGATTACTGATTGGCTGACAAATTGATTTGTTATTGATTGATTGGTTGGCTCGTGATTGATGCGCGTATAGGTGCTCAGGTGGAGATCAGCCGTACGTCGAACGAGCGGCTGAAGCTGCCTCCGGTCGTGACTTACGTCACCCGTTACGTCACTTACGTCACCCGGCTGCCGATACCCAGCTCGCCGTCAGGGACGAGTCTGAGCTTCTTGAACCAGAGCAGTACGGCCACAGACCGACGCCCGTCCAGTGTGGTTAAGTCTTCTGCCTGGGCTCCGTCACCTCACATAGCTCACCGAACCACTGAAGAACCAGCATCGACCATCGAGCCGACCGCCGAGGTAATTCTTAATACCCCGTTTACACGATGAAGCTGGCTCGACGAGCTGGCTCGTCTAGTTAACACATATAATTGCTCGATGTTTGCTTGACGTTTGCTTTGCTCGATGTCTGCTGGAGGTTTGCTCGATCGTGTAAACGGGGTATTAGCTTTTCTGTCAGAACTGGCGGTTTTTTTCTCCAACGTGAATATCATAAGCTTACAAATTCTATTTTTTCAAATACGTTATGTATTTTAACACATTATTTCAGCGTACGATACGCGAATTTTCTTTTCTTTAAAAAATACGCACGAGTTTTAACGTATTCTATTCTAGCGTACGCGTATCTTCAAACACTTTTTTTCTCAAACCTCTTCTCAGTGATGACGAGCACTTAAGTACATGTGTAAGAGTCTCTTTCCCGTTGTCCGATGTTGACCTAATTTTTCGTGTTGGCTTTCATATGGTGGCTATTTTTATATGTCTTTTGACTCAAGTTTTACCCTCTATTTTGGGCTTCTTCCCCCTCTAGGGAAAAAAATTTGTTCAAGTTATAGATTGAAAAATAGGGAAGAAATAACAAAGTAGGTAGGGGAGTTTTGTTAAAGGTGTAGTTTGTCCAGTAAAAATAGGGGAAAAATAAAAAAAATAAAGAGGGGGAGTTTTGTGAAAGGTGTAGATTGAAAAATAGAGACATAAGTAAAAAAATAGGGGAAAAAGTTTTGTTAAGTGTGTAGTTTGCCCAATGAAAAATAGGGGAGAAATAGGGGGAAGTTTTGTTAAAAGTGTAGCTTGAAAAATAAAGAAAAAGTAAAAAATAGGGGGAAAGTTTTGTTAAAGGTGTAGATTGCCCAGTAAAAAATAGGGGAAAGGTAAAAAAGAGAAGAAATTTTGTTAAAGGTGCAGATTGAAAAATAAGGGGAAGTAAAAAAATAGAGGGAAAGTTTTTTAAGGGTGTAGTTTGCCCAGTGAAAATAGGGGGAAAGTAAAAAATAAAGGGAAAGTTTTGTTAAAAGTGCAGATTGAAGAATAGGGGGAAATAAAAATAGAGGGACGTTTTGTTAAGGGTGTAGTTTGGCCAATGAAACTAGGGGGAAAGTTTTGATCTGCAACCTTATCAAAACTTTACCCCCCCATTTTTCACGGGGTGCAAGCTGCGCCCACCAGGTATAGGGATAGAAGCCGCTGACAGTATCTCTGCCGCGTACGACGACGTAATTTTGTAAACTTTGGTGGAAAATATAACCGGAGTTCGGACACCACCTACGAACCACGTAGGGCGATCATTATCATGTGTCTGTCATTAAACTACTTTATGATATCTACTGCTAACAAAATCCTATTATATTTATTCGTTCGCGACATATGGCGACGTATTGACTGCATTGATTGAAGGCGGAGCAGAAAGTGGATAATGCGGCAAAGGTCAATGAAATGGAGAACGGTTTGTCCCGGCCGGCGGCGGCTCAACAGCGTCGTGCGTCCAGCATCAGGTCAACCCTGTCTTCTATTCACATCAGGTCAAGCGAACCTTGGAACTAAAAGCAGAGAAATTAGCGGACGTTCTTTTAAACATAACCTAAGACATGGCTTATGATAGTGTAGCAGGCGCTTCCGAGAACTTTGTTTAAGGGGCGCCCCGTAAATTCACTTATTGATTGATTGGCTGTGATTGATTAAACCCTGTCTTCTACTCATGTCAGGTCGACCCTGTCCTGTTCTCAGCTGCTCGCAGGCTGCGCCGATCATCGACGTCCGTCACTGGTCAGCGTCAACTCCAACCCGGCTCTGATGCCTCACTCCGGCACTGCAGGCGCCGCCGACGATCGACAGAAAGACGGACTGGTGGCACCGGTCTCGTCGGCGTAACGTCATCGCTGACGTCACGTCATACTGGTTCCGGTCTCGTCGGCTCTCACGCGCCGCATTCGCAGTTCTCGCACGAGCGTGCGTAGCGCCGGCGAGCTGGAATCAGTCAAGAACTTCTACTCAGCACAAATGGAGTTTGGGCTATCGGCTGCTCCGAGGAGCTGGAGTCGGTCAAGAACTTCTACTCGTTGTCCGCTCCGACCTCCATGAGCAGCGTGCATCAGCAGCTCGACGACTGGCCAAGCTGGAACGACTGCATGCTGCGCAAGCTGACCCAGATCGAGGACGAGATGGACGAGTGTCTTATGCTACTGTAGCGTTGTCTGTCCGTCCATTCGTCCGTCTGTCTGTGGTAGTCGTGGACCGCGGACGAGTGTCTGATGTCGGTAGACGGCGCAGACGACGTAGTCGACGCTGCTGCTTCCACAACGCTGCGTCGCACGCTGTCCGAGACCGTTCACCGCGGCCCGGGCAGAACGTCATCCGCCAGCCGAGGCCTTGGCGGTAGTGACGGCTTCCGTGCCCTGGTCACTGCATCCAAGTCCGAGCAGACGCTATGCAGCTGGAAGCAAAGTCAAAACGTCGCCGGCTGCAGTGGAACGAAGAGAAGGGATACGGTGACTTCCGGCCAGAATACTTGACGTCAAACCCGGCTCTTCAAAAAACCACACCCCATCGTTTCAATGATTATCTCTGCCAGACCTTGTTGCCCCCACTGCTTCATACTTCAAACTGCAGTCGGTTAAACCTTGAAGTAGCATTGCTACATAGGCAGTTATGATTGATTGACTGCATGACTGATTCATCCATTCACTGATACGGTGACTTCTGGTATCCAGCTGGCGGATGACGACGACGCACCTGCTGCTGCTCCGGTTGTAATCACTTTTCCCGGTTCCGACTCCGTAGGCGAGAGGGAACTCTCGTATCATGCGAACGACGTTTCTGAACACGGGGAAACTCCGACGCTTCCAGGCTCGCCGTGCGGCGGAAACTTCGTCGTCAGCGGACTGGCGAGATCGACGAGCGACGTGACGTCACAGCGGCAGTTTCGTCGGCGTCGCAGCGCGGCAAGGTGCTTGCCCGGACTGGCTTTTGTGTCCGGTCTGTACGCATACGCCGCGTCGTCGCGTCACGGTAGCAGTTGCTCGACCATCGGCGACACGATCCGGCGCGACGGAGCATCACATCCGGGCTTCTGTACGCCGAATCCGGATGTCAAAGAACAACAGCTGTATGGCGCCGGAGGACTTTGTGGTCATCACCGAATAATGAAGTTATAATGACGTCACTGTCACGTTACTCCAGTGACACTGGTATTACCTGTACGGAGCATGAAGCGCTCCGTGGCACGGAAAAAAAGCCGTCGCTATGCAGTGGCCAGATCAGTCAAGGAACAACAGCTGGAATTCGACGAACTGGACGACGGTTCGTCTTCGGATCCAAGCAGTCGCCAGTCTGATCCAGTCGAAAAGGAGCCGCCAAACGGATGTATTTCTGAGCCGGCGGTCAACGCGGTACCGGACACGGATCAGGGCCGGTCTACTGCTCGGAGCAGTTTAGACACGACTCACTCGAGCCAGTCAGTGGATGTCGCCATCACCGTGCAGGTTTGCGATGACGACAACGACAACGACCTTAGCCAGACTGACACTCGTTCTTATCACATTCCCCCGGTCACCATCTCGTCTCACATCTCGCCGCCGGATGAGGAGCCGGCTGACCGGAAATGCATCATCGCCATGTTGTCTTCGCCGACTTCCGTTCTGTCGTCGCCGGCGACGCCGCGGTCTAGTCGCCACGGTCTCAACTACGTCAGCGGCAGTGAGACTCAGTCCGTTAGTGAGTAAAGTTAAACCCAGTTTACACGATGAAGCAAACATGAAGCAAACGTATTCGATATACACGTGCACGACGTGTGCTCTAAGTTTGCTTTATCATGTAAACGGGGTACTACGTCGCGCGCTCACTAACACGTTGAAGGTCATTTCAAGGACGAGTGTTTTCATGCAGCCACTTGCATCGGTACTGGCTGCTGACAGCGGCAGTGAGAGTAACCCGAACCTGTTGTCGGTGTCGCGGACTGGAACGTTTAGCAGCGGTGGCTGGTCGACTCGCAGCTCCTCGCGTCGACAGAGCAGCCAGCAAGCATCGTCCGTAGTCGAACCGCCCGACATCATCAGCGTAGACGGCAGTTTCGATTAATAAGTCACGTGACAATGACGTAAGCATGACGTCAATGTTTTGACATGACTTTTGGACACGTTGCCAGACAGTACGTCGTCGTCATAAAAGCTGGTATTGTAACGTGCTCTAAATAACACGTCAGCATCAGCGTAGACAATCGTCTCGTGACTTTCGTCGTGAGCTACGTCATCATCGTCTTAACGCGGCTTATCCACTCATTGAAGTCACGTGACGGTGACGTCACAATGACGTCATCACTCGCTGGCGTCACGTGATTTGACAATACGTCATCAGCGTAGACAACAACAACGGTGGCCACTCGTCGACGCCAGCAATTCCCGCGTTCCCACGTCAGTCGACGACGACTACGAAGACCATCGGAAGTCGTCAGTGTTCGGCCGGCGGCAGTCCTCGAAGATGCTGCTTTCTGCTGCCCGCTGCACGACGTCGACCTGGGCAACGACTGACTGACTTTCGTCATCTAACGGACCGTCACCTGCCATACGGGATCACAAAGACCTGCCACTCGACACAGGTGAACGGACGTGGTATAACAGTGGAGCACGGACTGACGCCGACGATAGAGGTTAAAAAGTTAAAGTTGTCTGTAGTTTGTTCGTTGGAACCCGTCCTCAGAGCTACGGAACATCACCTGCCAGACGGTATCACAGGTGAACAGACGCGGTATAACGGTGGAACAAAGACTGATTTCCGCTATCATGCGACGACGTCGACGTGGTGGTCGTAAGGATTCGTTCTGCCTGCCGCTGGCCAAGTGCTGTCCGTGTTTCTCGACCCAGAGCTACACGAGCTACATCAGTATCAGAGTGGCGTCGAAGGCAGATACCGACGCCGAGTTGACAATGTCCAAACGTACGACACGCAACGAACGCAAGGCTCGTCTTTTTCGTCTCATTTTCTAATTTACAAAACTTTCTTAAATTTTTTCTTAGACATTATAGAGATCTTCCTGTGTTTTTTCTACGACTCAGTTATGCGTATAGGTTCTCGTAACTTTTTGCTTGGGTTTTTTTCTTACGATCGCCTTTTGTTCTCTCAATATTTCGCCAGTCTGATTTTTATCTTAATTATTATCCCAATTTGTTTGTCAATTTAGCAGGCTTTTGATGAGCAGCATAAAATTGTCATAGGCGTACTTACTTTACTTACTGGCCAATTTTGTGGCCTTTTCCTTGGACGACGATTTGCCTGGGCTTGAACATATCATCGAAACTTATAGATGCATGTAGCCTGTCTTTAAATTCCCATGTTAATTATGTGTTGACATTGTGTAGTCAGAGAATATTTTTACTAAAGAGACTCCGTGACCAGGGCCTAAACTATCGTCAATTAGATACAGTTTTTCAGGCTATTGTAG
>Ga0056128_1002322_pt1 | contig 22435 bp, 21 predicted proteins | sample WorMetLIZISLAND2_FD_71113 | JGI IMG/M metagenome (GOLD analysis project Ga0056128, IMG submission 71113) | Marine gutless worms symbiont microbial communities from Max Planck institute for Marine Microbiology, Germany - Olavius geniculatus... ... | reverse complement strand
CTTGATATTTGGCAGGTGGTGTAAGGATCCCTTGCCGCCTTGCCCCGGGTGCCCTCGTTGCCATGGCAACGGCCGTTCCCTCCGTCTGTCCGTACTCAGCTGCAAGGACGGCCCCATAGCAGGCGGCCCCTCAACGGCCGCACCCTTTTGTTTTAGTCAAACATGGGTTTTACTCTACTTCCATGGACTGCTTTGCAGCCCTTCATCAATCCAGCTACTAGTCTAGGGGACTGCTATAAGCAAAGTTCTGTGACAGATGCATTTTTGTGCATTCCGACACTGAAAAATTGCATCTAAATTTGACATTTGTGGTTATTTTGTGCAACATTATTGTTTCTGCCTGATGAGGACCATATGATCGAACACCTTTTTGCTAAGGGTTTGTCTAATGCTGGTACCCAGGTAAATGTCAGTTGATTGAGTTTTTGATGCTGGGGTGCAGGTGATAATGGCAACAAATCGGCATGACACGCTGGACCCTGCATTACTGCGACCCGGTCGACTTGATCGCAAGATTGAGTTTCCGATGCCCGACCGACGTCAGAAACGACTCATCTTTGCCACGATCACTGGCAAAATGAACCTCAGCGAGGACGTGGATTTAGAGGACTACGTCGCACGACCCGACAGGATCAGTGGGGCCGACATTAATGCCATCTGCCAAGAGGTGAGGCATGGTGTGGTAGTAGACTAGTAGTAGTAGTCATCATCATCATCGTCATCATTTCTGGCAAGCACCACTAAGAGTGCGTAGCACCGAACGTAGACATCAATCTCCAGAGTGGACGGTTCTGAGCCAAGTCAACTGCGTCGTCCATATTAAGGTCGCTGGATTTCAGATCCTGCTGGATGGTTTTCATCTATGTAATACGAGGACATTCCAGTGGTCTCGTCCAGTTTCCTGCGGGGGAAGCTGTTAAGATCTGTTTTGCATCTGTTTCATCAGGCATACGTGCAATGTGTCCGAACAGGGACAGGCGCTATTTTGTAGTTGTAGTAGTAAGTAAAAACATTAAAAATCACGGAAACTATGGTTTTACCAAAATGCTGTGTTTTTCCCAAAATGTCGATTTACGTTTTTACAAGAACCCTAATCAACAAAACTTCAAGTTTATTGTGTGATTTTGACGCAAAAAATATTTACCTTTGCTTCTGAAGTCGGGAGCAGTTCGCTGAGCTCTCTGTTCGATATTTATCCATTCTGGAGAATTCCGTTGATGCTGAGCGCGGTTTCAGCCAATACACTTGCTAATGCTCCACAGCAAAAAAAATACACGTTAAAACCTTGCACTGCATGTAACGATGGTCGTCAATGCTAGATGTTGAGTTTTGTAGACTGTATCATGGTCTTTGGGCCCGTGATTTGATGCCATGTCTTTGCCACGATTTTTACAATTTTCTCGTAAGTTTGCCGTGGTTTTTGCCATTTTTTGCCATTATTTATTTCAGTTTATAGTAGCAAGTAATAGATTGTAGTAGTAGTGGTTGTTATTACCTCTGCCAAGGAGGTAATGTTTTTGCCAGACTTTGTCTGTCTGTCTGTCTGTCTGTCTGTGTGTGAACAAGATAACTCAAAAAGTTATGGATGGATCTTTCTGAAATTTTGAGGGTATGTCGGGAATGGCACAAACTACCAGTGATTCAATTTTGGGGATGATCCGGAAGGAATCCTGGATACTGGATCACTTTGAAATTTTCATTACCATTGCTTTCAATGGAGCATACGGGAAACCGTGATTGTCACTATGGTGCTGGCACCTGGCGAACAACATGGCGTTGAATCAAGGTTTTTTAGGTCACATAGAACTAGGTCATTGTAGAAAATGCAACTATAGTTTGAAACGCACTCAGAACTTACGCTTGTCTATTTTCTTCGGACAATCTGTGTCAAATCAATAGCCTTGGCGGAGGTCTGCGGGCTTTGACTGCTTTCTAGTTGTAGTATTTTGTAGTTGCTGTGTGTGTGTGTGTGCTTTGCCAGGTTGGTATGCAGGCTGTGCATATGAACAGATAGGCTTACAACTACAACTAGTACTATTGCTGCTGCTGCTGCTAGTACTAGTGCGTGGTAGTGGTAGTCTGTGACAGTCCGTAGTAGTAACGCTGTGTGTTGGTCTTGGTAGGCGGGTATGCAGGCCGTGCGTGAGAACCGATACGTCGTGCTGCCGAAAGACTTTGAGAAAGGTTACAAGAACAACACAAAGAAGGACGAAATGGAACATGAGTTCTATAAATAGTCGACCAATCTAGTGACATTGTATTTGTGATGGCCCGGTCAAACTGCTATTGTATGCATTTGAATAGACTCACAGGTTGAAACAGTAATGTCTGATGGTCTATAAGAATCCATTAAATTACAGCCTTTATTTGCTGCAGTGGCATACTACCTCTGGTATAATATTCTGCCCATAATGTCCAGGAGAAGAATACAGATTTGCTAAAATGTGATGTATGAAAATATATCCCAGCAAGTTATTCATTTACTGTGTTTCTTGTGAGGGCGGTGTCATGAAAAAGGCATGGGAGGGGATAATAGTTTTTTGCACTGTTCTGATCCGGAGTAATCTTATGTGGCGCACAGCTGTGAATTGTTGAGATTGTGGCAGCTGCTGTTGCCTTTTTTAGAACGATTTTTTGCCATTCCAAAGAAGTCGCAAGTGGTTGGCATTATGTCAACCAATAGGTAAATAAGTTGTGATTAGATGGATTCTTGGAGATTGTTTATATTGTACGAGTTTGTTCCATGCTGTCGTTTTTGTGTATTGTGCGTCAGCATATTTGATAGGTTTATTATCGCGCGTTATTAATACAGCACGCAGAACAGTTTACAGTTGTAGAGTGCATTAGTCACATGGCTCGTCAGCCATTTTGTCATCAAATAAATCCAGAATTATCCAGCAGTGTTAGCAGGTCCAGTTGGATCAAGGCCATGTGACCAATGTCGAGGCCAAACATAATCAAGGCCTTAAGGCCAAATTTTGTGACCGTGGACTGCTGCAGCAGGCCTTGGTCTTAACCACAAACTTGAGGCCAAAAACTTGGTAGACAGGTGTGTAGTAGACTAGTAGCCCCACAGGATTCACCTTTGAACTTGGTTGATGAATATTTCAAGATTCACTTTCCTTGCTTAGTTACTACAGGTACCTATTTGAAAGTCCATCCAAGACACGGAAGTTGATTGCTTCACCTTTCATCTGCAGCCTTTACTTTGGGTGACGGCCTTGATTGTGTTTATAGTTAATCATTACTTCAGCAAATAAATTTTGCTTTAGCGCAGAGCTAGATCACTTGTTGATTTCCGCATTTACTTTAACAGAAGTTTGTTTTTTTTTGGCTGGCAATATTGCATACACCAGTGTAGCCAGTGCAACAACATTTTGCTTGTTTTGCTGGTTACTTGTTTTCAATATTACTGAATTATTACAATATTTTCTCCCTGAGTAAACTTGTGTTAATGTTCTTTTTACCTACACTGTTTCCCAAAAAAGCATCCCCAACATTTTTGACTGTAACTTGAAAACCAATTATCAAATTTGGATAATTTTTGATACGAATATTCCTGACACAACTTGCCATCAAATGACCATTCAGTTTCAACCTTACCCAATGTATGCTTCTGCACTACCCAGGGAAAGCAGATCAAGCAAAATATGTGTTGAAATAAACAGAAAACCTGAAAAACATCCCCGACATCATCGATTGTAACTTGAATAAAGATTAGCAGATTTTTAAGCGTGAAAGCAGCTAAGCTTTCAGCGCGTATTAGCCATCGCAATTCCGTCCGTCCGTTCGTCTGTCACACGGGTGGATCAGGCAAAAACGGTCCAAGCTAGGATCTCCAAATTTTCACCATCGGCTGCCTACAAGACTCTAGTTTCAGGAACCGTAAAGCTTTTTCGTAAATTCGAAGGGCGTCACCCCGAACGAGGTCGCTAAATGAGAGGGGGGTGGTCAAAATTTGCGATTTTTGGCCAATAACTCGTTGTATCTCAGTAAAGGTGCGAGATAAGGCCTAGGTTACTATTAATCACTAGTAGGAAATCGTATACTGGCTGTCGATTGGCGCCGAATTCAATGACCTTGGATGACCTTGAACGCAAAAATAGGGGGTTTTACGGATTTTTTTCACAATATCGGGCTGCGCAAGTTTATATCATTCACAAGGAGGCGCCACCGTCGCCAACGCCACATGCACCTATGGCCGATGTGTATCATGGTCCCGATGGGCCGACTCCAAGTGATATGCGATTTTCGAAACTATAACTACTGAACTGGAAATGCTATAGGCTTTCACGCGTCTCGTGAGCTTTGCTCAAATTTCTTGTAATAATATGTGTTAAAATAATGAAAAACGTCAATATATTCTATCTATCTTAATCTGTGGGCCCCAGCAGCCGGCCTATTACAAGGTTTGACTGTCATGCAGCAGTGTGTCTACCAGATGCAGTGTAGGAATGTTTGTGATGTCAAGAAGCGACTGGTACAGGCTGGATTGTTCTGTAGCAGAAAATATCGATACTGCTGTCAAAAATGGAGAAAGCATCTCCTTGCCTGTATTCGCACAGTGGGCGAACACTTCAAGCAATTTTACTGCAGGCAGTTGAAAAATGGACAACTGGATGAAATACCAGCCAGAGTGTCAGAAATGTAGACAAAATGTGTTTTACACGTTATGTTAATTAAGCAATCATATTACATTGGATAAAAAGTGATATTTTACCTTCCATTCCTTTTCTCCTTTCCCTTCCTTTTCCCCTTCCACTTTTCCCTTCCCTGCCCCTCCCCTTCTCTTTCTTTTCCCCTTCTTCCATCTTTCTTTCCTTGTCCACGTCTGTGCGTCCAATATTAGAGGCGCCATATCTCTGTAACGGTGTCAGATGGACGCATGGTCACTATGGACCACCCATAGGAAGTCGACCCCCGGGAGTCGAATAGTCACGTGACCCCGAAAGGTCAAGGTCGTGACCCCATTATCTTTGAGGCGCCATATCTCCATAACGGTGCAAGATAGACGCACGCATGGTGACGATGGATCAAACGATGGATCATTTATAGTAAAGCGCTGGTGACGAATCGAATGGTCTTGTGACTGACAATGTTTATTGTTTAGTGTTAAAAATAATAGAGAAGGATGAAAGGATCATTGCTGCTGTACAATTTGAAATTAAATTATTTGATTATTTACGCACGTGGAATGTAGATTTTAGCAGTCCAAGTCCGGACCCTCTAGATTTAAGGAGGCCTGCGCACGTGGGTGTCAAAGAGGGTACCCCTGTAAAAAGTGGTTATTTATACTCTGTTGGCTTGTCTAGCGTGTAAATGGTTGCAGATAGGCACAGCCATGCTGCTCATCATAACAAGCACTGACGACGAGCTTCTTACGAATGTCAACATCGATGACCTTGAATGACACTGAACCCTAAAAATATTGATTTTTAGCGATTTTTGGCTGCAAAAGAGTGAATTGCGACGAAATGGATGAAGATAGACCAAGATTAGGCCTACCTACGAACATGAACTGCCATAGGCTCTCGCGCGTCTCATGAGCATTAGCTCAGATTTCTTGTTTCTACCAGTCTAAACAGCTCACTGATTATATTTATACGGACATGTACCGTGAACTATCGAAGTGCATTGGACAGACTCCGTGTTCATATGAACATTATCTTTTCTAATAACCAGCTGCTAACTTTTGTCCACACTTTTTATTTTTGTCAGGCCTGTTTGGGGGAACGCTGCTCTATCACCGTTCCCCCTTGTCTTGATATTATTTGGGGGGAACGATGTACCCCTCGACTACCACTGATCATTGTAATATAATGCTGATTAATTTGCAGTAATACTTGAGATAGCAGCCTGCCAATATCGTAGCTCGCAAAATCACATTTGGGGCTCATTTACGACTTTAAAATGTGACAAGGGGCTTAACATTTTCAGACGTGTTAATTAACATTATTTGTGCTTAGGTTTGCTTGATCTAGGTACTCCAAACTGATAATAACGAACCACTGATTTTTTTCCGTTTTCAAGGTAGGGCCGAGCAAAAGTCTTCTAAATGCACCCCTATTCACAGTAATCGTCTTGCGGTCACGTTGACCTCAAAAACTTAACATCCCTGTATATATCACACCGGACACAAAATAAAGGTGATATATGTGGGACCTATCTGGGTTGAAAAACCCAGCTTAAAAAAACAAAAGCCCAACCCGGTGAGTTTTGTTGTATAGGGGGTTTTATTGGGTTTGGGTTTTTCAAAAGACCAACTTTAACGTTAGCTGAAAAATCTTTCAGTTGATTCGTCCGAGTTTTTACTTGCTTCCCACAGCAGGGAATGTCCAAAAATTTGCAAATTCATAGATTTACATGTTTAAAAACTTAACCGTAATAAAATATTTCATTAACTAAACATGGTGGGTTTTATTGGGTAAAAACCTTTGAAAAAACCCGGTAACCTCCCCCCCCCCAAAAAAACACCAAAACTTAACCCAATTTCATTAACTAAAATTGGGTTAAGTTTTGGTGTTTTTTTGGGAGGTTACCGGGTTTTTTTTCAAAGGTTTTTACCCAATAAAACCCGCCATGTTTTGGGGGTATTTTAAACCGGGTGTTTCAACCGAGCGGCTTATATACGCTCAAAAAGCCACGAATCAAGAGTATAGTAACACACGTGCGCGAGTGAACGACAAGGCAACGAAACGTTTAACAAATTACAAGTGCACTGTATGACAGTTTCAGCAAACATTTTACACCACAACATAACCCATGACGAATACGAGTTGGAATAACGTGACACGAAAATACACGTGTAACTCGACCTTAAAGGTCTGGCTGTTAAAAGCTTGTGCGAGCATATGCAGACATTTACTTTTTCATTTATTTACTGTACGGATTAACAACTAAGTAACAATATCAAATAACAACCGACAAACATTCAAAATTTGAACTGCGGGCTTAAATAAAAGCCTAACACGTCCATTGTGGCATGCAGACTAAAAATAGGCCGTACTAAGATGCTGTCATAGTAAAATATTTTCACGTAAGCCTGTTTGATAGGTAGTTTTTTACGTTAAAAAATATGCACGGCGAATCAATGAAATGTCGAAGATTGACATTCAAGAAAAGTTTAAACGCTGAGCAAATGGCTTAGAAAAGCATACGCTGGCAGACTAAACGACCACTGCGAAATTGCTAGGCTAGTTGCGACAGTGGTGCGCTGCTTGTAAATTTAGACCTATTACAAACGAAGGTAGAACGATAGCGTTAGATAGGCCTATAGTCTGTATTATAAGTACTGTACAGAGATGTGCAGATCATGAAATTTTTGAGTCCGCGTTAGTCGGCCAGATTTTGGCCAAGGATCCGCTGTCAGTCAGCATCCGCAACAAAAGAGAAACATTGCATCTGCGTCCGCGCTGAATAGGCCGAGGCCTGTATTCATTAGCACGTAAGGTAGACCACCAGTACTCCTAGGTCTATTGCAGATCACAATTTACCGGTTCCAGTGCTACCGTGCTACGCAAATCTTGTCCGCAAATTTCGTCACGAAACAGGATCCGTATCAGTCTGCCACTGCAAAAAATCCTGCGGATCTGGGTCCGCGGACTGACACGTCCGCAGTCCGCACATCTCTGGTACGGTATTCAGCAGTAAAATCGAGCAAGGGGCCTTCTAAATTTTGGGCTGTTAAAAATTGTCGGAAAATGTTTTCAAAAAATTTTCGCCCAAAATGCTCAATTTGTGGCCCAAAACTCCCCCATTTTGGAGAAATTAAGGGCAAAATCGAAATCTCTCGCACCCATTATCTCTTCTGGCAGAATCAGATTTGCATCGGAAAATTACAATTTCCTGCCCAGCCAAAGTAATGTAATATTATACAACATTTGCTATCGTGAAGTCAGACATTATGCAGTACAGAATACAACACAATTTATTATTATACAACAAGGTTTAAACACCTGTGCTTCCAGTTGCACTCTGAAAAAAGTAGGGACGGCGGGAAATTGCGAAGATATTTTTTTCATTCTGTTAATTTTTTTTAAATTTTATGACCTTTCGTATACTAATAGACAACAGCTCACAAAAACGGTGAAACTGAATAGTGTCTAGTCTATGACAATTACAGTTATAAAGATCCAAGTAATTTAGTAAAAAGCGGAATATCTTTTCTCGTCTGTCGTCTGTATTTGCTAGGTAGCAGTATAAAACTGACTGTTTGGCTGCAATTTGCAATTTTATTTTTTTTTGGCTGGTGATTTGACCCCAAATTTCCCCTTCCCCTGGGCTCAGGGACCCAATCTGACACATAGTGTCATTGGAACCCATAAGAGTACGTGTCAAATGGCATCTAAATCTGTCAAATGGCAGTTTAATCAGGGTGCACGAATGTGACAGCCGACAGACAGACAGACAGAGACCACGCTATAGAAAATTTGCAGCAATACGCGGAATCGTCGGATCGACTGCACTGCAAGACGCGAGTCCGCTTAAAATAATGCAGCATAACATAGTTACTAGGTTTAGTTGCAAACAGCTTTGTTTCAGTGAAAACAAACGAAAACCCTCACCGATATTTCTGATGGGTCCAATAAAAAATGGAGACGGAGGTTTCAGGGACACACGGCAACTGGACGCATGGCGTCTACGCTCAATGTTAACGTTGTGCGTGATACAAAATAAAGCAGTGAGAAAATATGTCTTCCCAGTGTCGACATGATATATGCGGCTGTCCACTTAGCTATGGGCATACACTACAGCACTTGCTTAATTTGAATTTCAACTAAAAGCCCACTTTTATGATGGCGAGCGTCGTATGCATTTGTAGTAAATTAGATAAGGCCGTGTTTACACAATTAAGCTATGTGAATGTGAGATATTATGTCCTTCCCGAAAAGCTTTTGATCTCTGGCCATTAGAAATGAAATTGGCATACCGCGGTGCCAAAGTTGGGAACGTACGTACCAATTTCGGTTTATCTACGCTTTTTATTGTTTTCGCGTTCAGAGCCCAACTGTACTTGACACGGACAGACAGATGGACGGGCAATACCCGTATTGAGGCCTATTAGGACGGCCACATATTAACACATACGTAAAGACGTAAAAATAAACACAGAAACAAAATGACGGAAAACGCGTATAGCGCAAACCTCGTCGAGGCGACCATACATGCAAATATCAACTGAATAAACCTTCTAAATCCAACTAAATGCGTGTACGAAGTGTCAGAACTGAACGGAACCAAACTGCAATACGTCGATGCTGTTCAGTTCAGTTCGGTTGCTTTGTAAGACCCACCTACACGCTTTAACGCTTTAATGGTTTCCCACTTGAACGCATGCAATTGAACACCCATCGGCGTTTAACGCCACACATTGTCTAGGACGACATCTTCGCAGTGATACAGAAATAAACAGTCAACGGAAAGACAGACAAACAAACAAAAAGATGCTAAAACGTATGTGGCTCGACAAAGGTAAACCGCTTTAAACACAACACAGTAACACTACAAAAAGTAATAATTAAGACACAAACTCCATTTGCTTTGATATGTTGCAAATACGTTGTCAAGTACAACGAGCGCTGATTGGTCGGCTGAACACTAGACAGGTGTCCGATCGCGTGAACACGTCAAGAGACGGCGTTATTGCAATCAAATCAATCGAATCAATTGATCAGTCGCTCAGTGAAAACCCAGCACGCGCTGGTACAGTACAACAATACGATCACCATTCCACTCTGATGCGACGAAGTAAGCTTTCGTCGTATACTAGGTCAAAGTATAAAGACCGGGAACGTAGCACATATAACGTCGAGCAAAATCAGCAAACACCGGTATCTCACACGCCTCTCCCCGCCCCAAAATTAAGTTGCATGCTCTCTAGAATTTGCCAAGGCCTAAAGGCGCTCGACTCACGTGCGGTTCAGACAAGAGTGCATGCAGTTATCTTATAGAACACACACTTAACAACGAGTACGTTAATATAACACTGTTGTGATCACATGTGAGTATCACAGTCATCGACGTGGTCGACGGAGTGTTGTGGCTTGGCTGGCGGCGGAGGTTCAATCCCGGGCAACTCTGCTCTTTCGTCGTCGTCGTCGTCGTCGTCGAGTTTGGTTTTGTCGTAGTTGTAGTTGTCCGAGGGACGCAGCTTCTCGTCGTACTGCGTGTAGCACGAGTCGGCCACGGCCGCCGCTTCGACCGTGTTTTCGTCGTCATCCAACGGCAGCTATTAGTCAATCAATCAATTCAATCAAATCGATCAATCAAACAATCACAAGGCTCAATTCGTGCAGTGTCAACTCAGCCTGGCCATCCCTTCGTGTGTGGACCCAGTGAGTACCAGCGAAAGCCGACACGTATAAACAGATGCACCGCGCAACTCATTAGCCCTGTATCCGTGGTCTGGTATAGGCCTATACAGTGTAAACTGGTGCTTATAGTAGAGAATCCAACAAAATCGTTATCAACCAAGCCTCCGCTGGGGAGCTCGCAACGCTGCAAGTCAGCTGGGGAGTTGGATGCTTTTTCTCAATTTCCTTCAGTGTGGAATACCTAAAGCGAACTAATGTGAATCTCTGGTTACAACGTTAGTCGTTATGCCCAGCGACATTTGATGTCCACGAATCATTTAGCGTGACTTTCATGAATGGCGCCAGAAGAAGGGCAGGGGCAGCCCCCTGTGCCCTTGCCCTCTCAGCTGCCCCCAGGAAAAATTTTGATAGTGATAAAGTGCCCTCTGGTAACCATACACATGCCAGCCAGGGTGTGACTTATTGAACGTCATTTTTGTAAGACAACACTGATATCAGTGAATTTTTTTGGCGTTTTCAAATACTAAAAAGCAGGCAAAATTTGCGGCTTACGTTGCACATCCAAAAGCTAAAAGTGAACTACTGAATCTCTGGCTAAATCATTAGCCGTCGTCATACCCAGTGATATTTGACTTCCAAAGACCAAAGTTCTACAAATCATTTGGCTTATATTGACGGTGACTAACCGTCAAAATTAATATCTTATTAATACCTTCTTCTTGTCGTCGTCGGCGTAGAAGATGGCGCCGCCGACAGCGCCGTCGACGTCAAAGACGAGGTCGACCGGTGACCCTGCCGCAGCGAGGTTTGCGTTGATGTCTCGGTGTGTCATATAGGTCGGGTTGTCATGCGCTGACGACTTGTAGCTCGACTTAGCCAACCTGACAGCCACACAGCCATGCCGTAAACGCCGGACAAAAATTATTCAAAAACTTTAAAACGGCGATGTCGTGAGTTAAAAAGTCAGGGACATAAAGTTATGATTTTCCGATAAACAGCTGCAAATTTCCAACAAAGAATATATGGGTGGGTGCTCAAAATGCCAACGTTTCCCTAAATTCGCCAAAATACTGAGGTTGTCTTTAACTTTCAGCCCCATGTTATTATTTTTATTTTTTTTCGATATTTAAGGGGCAATTGCCTTCTGACACATACGCCACTACATCAGTGGTTAAGAAATCTTTTAGTCTCCTTACTAAAAAAACTCTGAAGCGTTTGTAAAACAAACCTTTTGGAACTTTTTAGTGCGCATTTAGTTAGTTAACGCTTTGGTCGTCAGCAGGCCTACTCAAACAGCTGTTAGCACTTAGCAGACGCTTAAACCATCTCGGCATGTAGCCAGCCGTCTAGGTCAACTCAGCCTGGCCATCCCTCTCTGACTAGGCACGAGGAGCGCCACTGAAAGCCGGGGTGTACAAAAAGGCACACTGCGCGATGCAATAGGCCCATATGTGTCGTCTCGCAGTGTAAACTGGTGTCTGCTATGCCCCGATTTTGATTTAAAAGTCCTTTAAAACGTTTATGAGCGTTTATGACAACACTGACCTGCGTCGTTTTGTGCTGACGACGACGTAGACGATTAGCAAGATGACAAGGACAGCGAGTAGAGCCACACCAACGGCAATGATAATTGCTAGGTCTGTGTTTGAGAATCCACTGTGCCGCACACCAGTCGTGCGCGGCACCCAGCCTGCAGAAAAATACAAGCCGAAGCCGCATTCTGACTACGGACGTCACGTACTACGAAAAGAAAAATGACACTGCAAAGTGCTTCGTGAGCAAAAACTGTCCATAAACGTATGGAACGCCAACAATTTCAACTACGCGGCACAAACTCTCACATTTCTAAGGTCTAAACCAAATTGAAAATGTCGCTGAGCTTCGCCGATAGAACAGAAATTTAAGATGATTTCAGAAGTGGCGTTGTCCCGCTGGATGGCGACACTAAAGCGCTGGGAGAAGTAGGTCACGGAACGCGGCTCTGCGGTTGTGGCAGCAATGCGACGGCCGATGATCGACGCCCCGCCCCTTCCGGATGAAAATATTCGCACGGATGAATGACTACGCACATTTCCGTCCGTATATACGTCTGTATACGGACTGACGGACAACACTGCATCTAGCACATTAGAAGTTAATTTTAGCGTTAGGCGCTATACAAATGCACGTTTTACTTACTTACTTTTACTTACTGATTGTATAAGTCCGTACACGCGCGTACACGGACCGCAGTTATCCGCCTCCATCGTACTGGAAATACGCAGACAACGCTATGTGCGTGAATGTGTCCATTCAAATCAAAATGGTCGATTAAAGCGTATACGCGCTTACTACGGACGTATACGAAAGTAGGTGCGTAGTACGCCCGTAGTGTTGACATTGACCGGCTAGTTACTGAAGCACCGAAGTACAGTAGGTCTAGTTGAGGCCATTGACACTGACCTTGACCTGTCGCCGAAAGCACTTGATTATCTTTGACCTTGACTTTAACCTTGACCTAGATCTGTCAAAATGATCGATTATATGCCGGGACTGTCGAGTGTTTCCTACTACCGTCCGAAAATTTAAAAAAACATGCTAGCGAACTTTCGTCCGTATTTTTGTTAAATACCCACCAATCTGCGAGTTCTTTTCGCCGACTCTGCGAACAATTTGTGGTTGAACTGTTAGTGAAGACTCGTCACTGTCATTAAAGTCGTCACTACGCTACTTTGTAAAATAAAAATGCACCGACCGAAGGATAGAAACGACAATCTCATAATAATCTTGGTAGAATTAAACTAACCTGGCGAGCGATATGCTTTGAGATCAGTGATGCGAGAGAAAACGGGGTCAGTGAGTGCAAGCATCTGCTGCCTGTCTCGTGACGTCATCAGCACCGTACTGTTCTCAGCACATTGGCAACAATCATGGCTGACTTCACTTCAAAAGCTAAAGCTAGAAGCGAAAGTCTCTACTTCCAGAGTTCAACGAAACTTCAGTTTAGGTATGTGACTTAAACCACACATTTGAATTAGACTTTCTCTGAGCCTTTTCGTTGAACAGAAACTTCGATCTAAGTCCGAAATTTCCGCTCAGCGAAAGTCTCAGCGAAATCACTTTAGTTTGTGGCTAAAGTAGGTCTATGTATTTAGACCGAACTCTAGCTCAGCGAAAGCCATTGAAATTGAAATTGAAGCTCCTCGAGGATCAAGGATGAAAAATAGTATTACTATCTAAATTTATTGCATCATCCACAAATATTCAGACATTTGAATCAAGACTGAAAAAGTATGGGAAAATCAACTACTTGTAGTTCGTTTTTGCTACAAGGAAGAACTCCGACTCTGATCATCAAGATCTAGACACAGAGGACTTAGCCTATTTGTCCTGCACCGATAATGACGATGATAATGATGATTAGTCTTGGTCTTGGCCTTGAGAAAAGTCTTAAGAATTTCAACACTTTTGTTAGCAGTCACTAGTATTCTTCTAGTGTGCAATATAGTTGACTTTTAGTTTAGTTTTTTGAAATGCAATGGCAGCTGCATGCTGACAGCTAAATTACTGACATTTTTAGAAACTTACATTTTGTTGCTAGGTCTATGATACAGTTTGGCAAAATGCATTACACCGAAACACCTGTGCAGCACAAGATGACGCATTACGTTGAAACATTTGTTGTTGCATACAAAGTCTTGGTCATGGTCTGGAAAAAAAGAATAAACTTACATCACTTGCTCTAATACAAAAAATAGAAATGAGACTCACTTCGACGACCAATCGGTAAAGAAGATGCGATCGTCCACAGATACGGCGTTCGTGATGTTGAACGCATCTTTCCTGCCAAACAGCAACTCTATTCTCGTATCATTACCAGTTGTTATTTTCACACCATAGATATCAGTCGACGTCCAGAATGTTAAGTTCCAACCTGCACCAAGTCATCAGCAGAAAACACTGCAACGCATGCAGCCGTAACATTATACCAAAGGGCTCAAAAACGTAAGCCCCTTGCCCTGACTTTCATACATTCATAACCAATTTTCAGAATTTTTTCACCAGCCAAATCAGTGGCAAAACTGGCAAACTTAGCACAATAACCAACGCCTCTAAACGTCAGCTTTAACACACACTGACTTGGTAACTCACTTATTCCAAACGTGACTCGTTTTTACAATGTACTGTAGCGACGCGCTCAAGATCTGGCCCAAATGGCCACTTATTGAGATATCGAGACTTCAGATCTGTAATTGTGTAAAGCCACTTTTTAGTAACACTGCTGTCAACGGCGTCAACGACGCTCGAAAGTTAGCACAATATTACAATAAGCAATGCTGTCTAAGACGCGACTTAAGTGTGAAACCGATGCGTGCAATTAGGACACAGGTCCTACAATCTATTCTATAAAAGAGGGATGTTTCAATTTTGATTGCGATTGGCTGTGACGTCATATAGACGTTGTCACTATGGTGAGCATCATCAGTATCATTATAGCTAGCGGCTACGCTGCAGCGTAGCGTAAGCGCTGTGCTATACGTTGCAGCGTTAAGTGTAGCGTTGTGTGTCAAGGTCGCAGGCCGATTTGAGGCCCGAATGGCCGAAAATGGAGGCCGCAGGCCGATACTATGGCAACGATCAAGCAGACAGTGAGCGTAGCGACCTGTCCGCTTGTTACGTTTAACCATTCTCAACTTGCACTGGTACAGTCTTTTCAGAACTTTTTGCTGCAGTCGTGCGTCTCAAGGCAAACGACGGTGTAGTCTCTGCGATCTGAGCACGGTTTAAGTAGGCTCTGTGTTAACCTACACCACTGTCTGGTGTACTGCGTACTCGCTTACCCACTCCAGCAGTGCTGCAACTAGTGCATACCGCAGTCGATGGCGACGTGCAAGCCAAGGATGTACCCGTTGTTCCAGCTGACGACGAGTGGTACAAAGTCCCGACTGCCGCAACGCTCCACATCGCACGAGTAAATAGATTGGTTGGTGCCATTCGACTGGCCTTCCACCCAGTATAGTTCTCTACATGCCGACAAATCATACAGCCATGTAGCCAGTCTGCGGCGTTGTGGGTTAAAAACAGTTTGGAAAAAAGCAAAAGTTTCAATTTTCGACAGTCAACAGCTGAACATTTCTCACACAGAAGATATTGGGTGTTTAAAATTTCTTTTTTGCCAAAAAGCTCCCCAAATGGCTGAAATGTGGAATTACCATGCACTTTGCTCAGTCGAAAATTCTAATAAAAATTTTTAGCTCTCAGCCAGACACCAGTTCACAATGCCACCCAACGTTTAAATGTAAAGACAAATAGCATTTACACAAGACCTACTGTACATACACACAGCGTGTAATCTAATGCACCAAGTTCCTCATACGTAATAATTAACGGGAAACTATTTAGTCAGACTTATTTAAAGACGATTCTCTATGAAACTAAACATGGCATTGAAGAAAGCAATTCAAAAGTTTCTCAGTTCCAGCAGCTATCCAGGTTTTTCATTATGCAGGATTTTACAGAACCTTAAGCTTTTATTTCGATGACTTTCCAGGACCAAACTCATTTTAAAAGATTTTTCAAGGCCTGGAAAATCAAGGAAAAAACAGCTGAGGCATAGGAACCCTGGTGTTTTGTTGCATCGTCACATCTGGCTACCTGGCCTCAGACCTTCAGCGCGTGTCACACCTCAACGCACGTCGACGACTGCGCTCTTCGACTACATCAGCGCTGGTCGTTCCACGCACTGCGTTCTACCATTGGCGATCGCACCTTTCCAGCGACTGCTGCATCGGTCTGGAACAGTTTGCCAGAGTCGGTCCGGTCGTCTCCGTCGTTGCAAGTTTTCCGCGGCAGACTGAAAACCGAACTTTTCGCCTGGTCTTACAGTCATGACTAACAACGTCTCATTGCACTGACTACTATTACGTGACTTCACTGTTTGGGCTTATTGTTACGTGTCCTTGTAGTCTTAGGACTTAAAGCCACGCTAAAGTTAATTCGTCCTTCATCATCATCATCATCATCTCACCCAGTGACGCGGTCGACGGCGAAGGCTGACGCTCGGACTCTGCGTGCAGTCGCTGACAGCTCTGGCGGTATTTCCGGTGAGACGGGGTCAACCAGGTGCAACGTCCGTGACTTCACCTCACTGAATACGAGCTGACTAATTCCCGGCACCGCCTCCACGTTACCAACGTCGCGACCTGCTCAGCAGATACAAACACTTGAGCAGAGCAATAGATTTGTATTTGTCTAATAAATTCCATAGTAATGTAGTACACGGTAGAGTGTGGGTAATTAACGAAAGTATAAGGCTTAAAAGATTAATCCGCTTTACATTTACAACTTCATGAAAGGCCAAAAATGGCCACGACATGAACACGGAAAATAAACTTGTTTTTTTTATAACGCGTTTAATTTATACAAGCTACTGCTGCAGACTGCGCGAATCCACCAAAGTTCAGCATGCAAGATATAGGCCTATATGCTACTGGCCGGCGTGCTTTGGAGAGGATTATTGCGCCTGTTCATTCCCCTTAAAAATGAAAGTTTATTTTAACAAAAAGAGAACAAGAATAATCGTAAGAAGATAAGCCTAACGCACAAGTATTCCTGTTATACATCCCTTTTCACATTCAAAATACACCCCTAAAAGTTATAGTATGCGGTAAGAGTAATAGTAGTCGTCGTCGTTAAAACTCGTTGTCGTAGCGGTTGCAGTAGAAGTAGTCAATACTAGTCGTGCCAGTACAGCACACAACTACTATAACTACAACTAATACTAACACTACCACTTGGTTACAACTGCTACAACTACCACTTGGAGTACCGTGAGCGAGGGTAATGAGAGAGTGTTCAGAGTGTTTGTCGTCAGCAAGTGACATCGTCTTGATGCTGTTACGACCAGTGAACTCGTTGTCGTGCCAGTAGATGGCATGCAGCGCCAGGTCATAGGCGACCTTGGCCGGCACGTTGCTCGAAGCCAGGTCAATGCCATGTATCTGTTGTGGACCGCGGCCAGTCAGTGTCAGGTCCACCTGGTAGGAGGCTTTCATCTGAGGGTCGACGAATAATAGAAAGTTGTCCATCAGCCGGTCTAGGCACAGCCACAATCATTCACAACCGTCATTCATCGAATCAATATAAAAAGTTGAAGGTTAAAAGTGGCGGTATAGCTCTTAATAGAAACCCATCTCAGAGCTAGAAGCATCACCTGCCATATGGGATCATACAATGTTACCTGCCACTCGACACAGGTGAACGCGCCCGCTTTAACCCCAGCCAGATAGACCGGTACTCGATTTGCCTACCGCGGAGGGATGAAAGGCTGAGTTGAACTAAGCGGCTGGTTATACAAAATGGTTTACCTGCACGCAGGCAGTCACCCATCCAAGTACTAACGTGGTCGGGCGTAGAATAACTTCGTCGATGGGATGAAACGCGTTATGGCTACGCCACGCCACCATCTATCAATCAACAAAGTAATTAGATAACAAGGTGGGCAAACTTTGCTCAAGGTTAAGTACTGCCCGCGAGTAACACACACAAAAACATGTGACCTTGGCATTTGACTTGTAAACTGGAAGTAAAATAGGGTTCTAGAGGTTGTCAAGATAAATGTTCGTGCAAAATTTCATCAAGCTGAGTGCAGCGGTTCAGGAATGTTACTGTGTTAAAAATCAGAAAATTCGGTCCTGGATCCGGACGCCGATTCGAATCATTATCACTAAAACGTTAAACCAAAAAAGACGAGCTCTGCATCGCACATCGTAAATGCGTGTAACAAGTAGGCCTATCATTACTTATATGAAGCATTCCTCCCAAACACACGGATGTCAAAGTTATTTGCTAAATATTACCTTACCGTGAAAAATAAACTACAAGGAATGTTTTCTAAAGGTAGTGTTATGCCAAGCCATAAACTTTAAATATTAACATTAACAATATACATCACATTCAATTATACTAAAAATTTGGGCAGAGCCCAACGTGAGGCTACCCGGCGCCCTCAGTCCAACTGAGGGGATAATTTAGGGGTCTGAAACTCCATTTGCGGTAACGTCACGTGACACGAACGCAATTGCATTGGTCTGCACAGCGCGCGCAGTGTTAATGAAAACAGTTTTGCTTTATTTTTTGAGACAGAATTTAGTAGTAGACTGGTTGGCTGGCAGAGCGCCAGGGCTGAAAAATATCCTAGCTAGTTTTTTAAAAATAGGTTTTTGGTTTTTGAGTTTTTTAAATTATTTTAGCTTTTTTTAGGTTTTTTCTGGTTCAGTATCTAATAAATACCGAACACAAAATTAAGACCCAGGAAAACGACTTACACACCCTGTTTGTCACACAATCACATCGTTTTCTACTAATTATAGCAAAATGAAGTAGGCCTAATCAAATATCACAATTAAACTATGAAACAGAATATGATAAGTAATAAATTTCGCCACAAATAAAAACAATTAAAAACGTAAACATTGGACTTTTGGGGTTTCTTAAAACTAAAAACCCTAGGTTTTTTTTCAACCAATTTTCCAGCCCTGCAGAACGTACCGGCGACGGGAGTGCAGGACCGCTGGTCGGCGTCGAGTTGAAATCCGACTGCGCAGAGACACTGCCTGTGACCGGTGGGTGAAAGCACGCACAACTGCTGACAGCCGACCTCGTCGTTGTCCGTGTCACACACGTCTATCAGTGACCCGTTCACTGCAATACACAATGCACAGTCTCAACAGCATCAAGACAAATCCAATTATTCAGCGGCACATTGACACACAGTCAGTGTGATGCAGGCACTATCACCTTTTGTAATTACCTCCGCCAAGGAGGTAATGTTTTTGCCAGACTTTGTTTGTTTGTCTCTGTCTGTTTGTCTGTCTGTCTGTGTGTCAGCAAGATAAATCAAAAAGTTGTGGACGGATCTTTCTGAAATTTTGAGGGTATGTCGGGAATGGCACAGACTACCAGTGATTCAATTTTGGAGGTGATCCGGAAGGAATCCTAGATTCTGGATCACTTTGAAATTTTCGTTACCATTGTTTTCAATGGGGCATAAGGGAAACCGCTGCAAAACCGAAGATGGTGCTGCCACCTAGCGAACAACATTGCCTTGGCGGAGGTGTGTAAGCTCTGACTGCTTTCTAGTTTTTGTTGTTTTCGATGTACAAGTCCTTAAATGTTGTTGTTAACAAGCGCATAAACTGATGTTTTGTACATTTTTTACTATAGCGGCGGCTGTAGTAGCAGTTGCAGCCGTTGGCATAGTACAGGATAGGCCAAAAAATGTGGCACTTTACTTTTGTCCATATCTTTGCAAATTATTGATCGATTTTCAAAATTCGTTCACTGACACACGCCGCGGAAAATTTGCAATAACCTGATTATTACATATCGCACCACAACTTAAATGCATCTCTACACTACTTTGTGAAATATCAATTTAACCTGCATATATAACGATAATAACAAATAAACATTTTGGTAAAATTTTAAAAAAACACTTCAGACCAACATTACAGTAAATGGTCTGTATGACACTAAACTGCATGGGTATAACACAGTCCGGTGTCATACAAAACATTCATCGCTATGTTAGTCTGAAGTGTTTTTTTTCATTTATGTAAATTTTTGTTATTATCGTTAGTTTTTGCTTACATTTATATTTCACAAAGTAGAGTAGAGACGCATTTACTGTGTGGCAGTATATACAATAATCGCATTATTGCAAATTGTCTGCAGAGCATGCCAGTGAAAGAATGTGAAAATCGGTCAATAATTGTGGAAGATATGACAAAAGTGAAGTGCCACGTTTTTTATGGCCCACTGTGTAGTATAGTAGCAGGCCTAGCTACCGAGCGGTGGTTGCAGATAGTCGTCGTAGGTGATGACATCGTGGGTGGTGTTGTCGAAGAGATGTCGTATACCACGCTTCAGTTCGATGACATCCCGTGATGCCTCGCTGCTGTCATTGCGTCCGCTCAACTCTGGCATTAGTTCAATGATTCGGTCGCTGGCTGAGTTCAAGTGACCGAAGTAGATCGACCGATCGCCGTTCGTCCATGCAAACGAGTCCTGTACACAACACTGAAAAGTTCAGTACAGCAGGGGGCATGGTGGCAATTGCATTCCCTACATTTTTGGCTGTCGGATAATATTCTTATTGTCGAAAAATTTTTGTCAAAAATGCAAAATTTGGCGCTTAAATTGCCTTTCCATTTTTGAGAAATATTGGGGCAAAATGGAAATGCTGAGGAAAATAAAAATTCTGAACGCCCTAATATCCTCTGTCGGAAAATGGCAGCCTCCTGCCCCTCCCCGCCAACATTTTTCAACACACGATGCCGTTGACAACATTATGTGTGTTCATGTTTCGTCGAAAACGATCACGACTATATTCAACACTACTTTCTTTTAGAATAAAATAATTCCGCGATAATTGCGAACATGGTCAAGCTGAAGTTTATCTTCGGTGCTATCTTTACACTGAAAAATGTATTTTTTAAATTTTTTGGCACTTTTGTTTTATGACATTTTGTATAATATTACACAACAGCTGGCAAAAAACACAATAATACAGTGGAAATAGTAGGCCTAAAACAAAACTAAAAAAACTGCTACACAGCAGACCAGATGCAAACAGTTTTGTTTTGGTAGAACTTTGAAAACAAAAAACTGCAAATATATTTAAGGCATCTAATAACAAAAAGCCCAGCCGTCGGTAGGGTGGCTGACCGTACTATTTATATCCGAAGGCCAGTGCCCGCCGAAAGCCAGTGTCCGACTTTCGGTCGCGGAAAGAACGCGATTTCGCACAGTGACTACAATCCCATATACGTTATGATGACGCTGCTATATCGAACGCTACAATTAATGCTAAGCCATGACAGGCTTACCGTAATTCAATGCACATGTATGATTGGCTGCAGGCAGCAACTTTGCATTCAAAATTGCGGCCAAACGGCTGCAGATAGAAACATGGTTACTATATTGACAGTTTACAACAAACTCGTCATCGCCCCATCCAACGGTGCTATCGCCGACCCGATACAACGTACCGTTTCGTCTTTACATGCGTTACAGACGACAGACGACGACATGCAACACATCGTTCCAAAAACTGGACTTAACAGTCGATCAAAAATTCTAGGAACGTAGCTTTTTCAGGAACGGACGCCAACTGAAACCGCGGAATTTTTTTACACCTTACATAAAAAAATAACACACATAGCATTTGCAGAAAAACATTCCTAAATGTACTACATGTGAGCACAGCTTTAGCCTTACGTGGTAGACGGTTACATCTTGAAACGTTTCGCTTTCCGCCTGCAGAATGACTTTGTGTTCAGTGCCGTTCTGACGAACGCTTCTGATACCAGGCAGGGACGAGTCGACCCAGTATAGTCTATACATTCCAACATGATGAATAATATAAATAAATCAATCAATCGATTAGCCAAATAATTAACTGTTCAACGTTGCTTTTTGTTACCGAAAGACACAGGCAAATCGGATCGTATAGGATCGGCGCTTATCGAACGACGCTCGTCACATCTGCGCGCTCGCTTGATTGGTCACGACGTCGGTTGATGCCAGTGATGTCGTACCGCAACTCTCGCCATGCACCGCGCTCATTTGTCATGCCGTCATCAGGGGGTCACGGTAGAAGCGCCTGGGCAGATATGTTGCCACGTCGGCAAACTCTTCTGCGTGTAAACTATGGGAAATTATGTGCTGCAATTTGCAATGCCATACAGGGTGGTCCAAAAAAACGGATACCCAGTTTTATTTTTTGGGATAACTTCGGTAATTCAGCACCGATTTTAACCATTCTTTTTGCTGTTAAAAGCAGAAATTTATGGCGCGTAAACGTGAAGTTCTTCCACCCACCGCAACTTTATTGTGTAACCACATTACCTAGCAAAACAAACACTGTACAGGTGGACACTGCAGCAGGATGGAGCGCCAGCGCACACCGCCCGGATCACGAAGGTCTATCTGAAAAAAGCACATCAACTTCATTGAACCTTACATGTGGCCTCCAAATAGCCCTGATCTTAATCCCGTGGATTACGCTATTTGGGGTGCTCTTCAGCAACGAGTCTACCACCAACGACAGTTCAAGACGGTGGAAGAACTGAAGCGAGCGA
>Ga0056128_1002320_pt1 | contig 22439 bp, 11 predicted proteins | sample WorMetLIZISLAND2_FD_71113 | JGI IMG/M metagenome (GOLD analysis project Ga0056128, IMG submission 71113) | Marine gutless worms symbiont microbial communities from Max Planck institute for Marine Microbiology, Germany - Olavius geniculatus... ... | reverse complement strand
TTTTTTTTAGATTTAGATTTATTATGTATATCTTGTGGTTGCGTTGTTAAAAGTTGCGCTTGTCAACTTTACATTAAACGAATATATGATGATGATGATGATGCACACGGTTACATTTTGCCTTTTAGCTCGCCGGTCCCACTGCACAAACTTCTGCCAATCACGACGAGTCCCCACAGCATAATCGGACGAAGCGACTTATTACGACTATCGTTCGTTACAATACGCAATCTCCCCGACAAAGCGAACCGACGCACGAATAGAATCGCGCTCGGTTTTTGCTTCGTAGCTTACACAGTCCATTACTGTATATGCGACGCTAGCGCATTAATGTCTGCTTCATTTCTCTGCGTGTTGTTTCCTCTCCTTGTGGCGGAAACGTCATCCCATGCTCCCACACTCTGACTTGACTGACTGACTGACAGACAGGTGGGCCTATATTAAGAAGCGTCAAACGCGTATCAGTGCAGAGCACATAAGCATGGCAAAAAACAGTAAAACGCACAATTACAAAAACACGCAAAAAGTTAAGTACTAAACGTACAAAAACGCCCGCAAAAATTATCGACGGTTTTGTTATTTTTAAGCTTGCCACATGTCAGATATCGTACCGGTGTACTACATTATGCAGCGAAGTCAGTTTCCTTACTCTTTCAGATAGAATGTGACAAGCTATAGTATTATATTCAATTTCATCATTTTTTATTTTTACACTTTTGATTTATTAAACACATTGTCTGTAAAGTAATCATTAATTTTAATGCCAAGGTTGAACGTAAAGTCACACTAAATGTCACCCTATCAGCTTAGAATATTAGACAATTCTAGATATTTTGGTATTGTTTTTACGTTTAAAGTTCAAATGACTGTTTATTAATACATATTAAAATTTCGAATCTGTATAGTTGGTTTACATTATTGTATAGTGTGTACGTTCTTGCGTTTTGACAAGTCGCGGTAACAAATATGAAAAAATAAATGACAATATGCAGTGTAAAATTTGCAGGTATAACTGACAAACAAACGTTCGTACACGCACAGGTTGGTGTTATAAATATTTTATGCAAAACTTTATTCACCTTACTTTAGGCTGATATGTCTCGAAGTGTGAGCTGTAGGCCTATTTTGCGGCTCCAACCGGTTAGCGAGCCGAAAAATTCAGGAACCGAGCCGGAAAAGCTTGAGCAAAAGACTTTGGATCTGCTGTTGTGAATGACAGATTGGACATTCACAATTAAGTGTCTGCTTCGTACTACGTAATAGGGCGTTTATACGATCGAGCAAACGTCGAACAAACGTCGAGCAAACATCGAGCTGGCTCAAGCAGGCCTATTGGAACCCCGCCCCCTGGCTCAAATGTAGGCCTAGCCTTAGGCTCTTAGCCCACAACTGATCACGTGTTATATAGGCCTTCCAATTGCAACCCGCCCGCCCTCCTAATTAGCATGCTAATTACCATAGAACGCCGAGCATTTGCTCGACGTTTGGTCGATGTTTGCTCGATCGTGTAAACACTTTATAAGATAACGCGTTTATAACACTTTAACACTCATGGCGAGATTTTGTTTGTTTTCTGTTAATGCATTTTGGAGTAATACGCTCCTTTATGTTTGCTTTTAAACACCAAATGTGTTTTATGTTTTTTTCAGCTGCGATAATAGAAGAATCTCGAACTCGAAAAAGATAATGCCGAAAACGACTGACAATCGAAAATAGCAACATGGTTACCAGCCAAGCCTGAAGTAGGCCTGCATTTCTGAAAATGTAACACCTTTAAAATTCCATAGGCAACCTGGGCTTTTCGATCACCGCGAATTCGAAAAAAGCGTCCGTGGTTGATTCCAAATGCCAATAATGCCCTACGAGTGAAAACGGCTGTCGTATCAGAAAATATGATGAAACCTAATGTCTTTGTTGTTTTTATTATGGCAGTGTCGGAATCAAAGCAAAATTCCACCTTCTAGAAAAACTTTCATCTGCTTTGTGTAACAACAATTTATCATTGAACACTTTTAGCGTCAGTTGATGGCCCGTTTGGAAAAGATGTGTCTTAATAGATACATTTTTTCAGACGGCTCATGGCTACCGTTTTGACTTTTGCACGATTTCTGTGCCGTTTACAAAATATGTTCACGCTTATTCGTTTAGACTGTACAAATCAACCGATAAGTGAAAAAGTCTCGGTCTTGGTCTTAGTCTTGAAAAAAGTCTTGTCTACATCACGGCTGGAATCAACCCCTGTAGGACGCAGAGATAAGGTGATATCAGAGTCTAGCTGTCTTGAGGGATACTGCAGCAGCAGCAGCAACAGGTCGCTGCGGAGAGTAATGATTCTATATGTGGCCGGCCGGTCAGTCGCTCGCTCGCTCCATGCTTTTGTCACAGCGTCATCGCTTCTTTAGACTCTTTACCCGTGGGACCGGCTACGCTCTGGTTTGCTTTCACCGATAATATTGCATCTATGCACCGATATCGCGACAGCTTGGGAAATGCAAAACATTCTAGCTGTGGCACAGTCCGACAGTGGACACGAGTCGTTATTTTTAGGACTCGTACTCGGACCCACTGGACTCAGTGCTGTGTGACTTGGAAGTAACTGCAGAATTCGTATTTTAACTAAATGTAGACTGATTTTTAGCATTCTGTTGTGCTGTTTCTCGCCGCGTGCTCAAATCGTGAATAGACGGAATTTTACGAACGTTCTGTCTCGTCGAGTTCACTGGACGTGGACTTAGACTAAGTAAATTCGATTACATCACAGCCGAAACCTACGCTGAATTTTGCTGTTGTGATCAAATCTTCACTCACTGCCGGACTGATTAGGAGCGACGCAAAGCCGGTGTAGTGGAGAATTCGTCGCACGGGAAAATTATTCCCACAGGCAGCAGTACGGGTTAGGGTTAAGATTAGGGTTAGGGTTAGCGTTAGCGTTAGTTACATTATGACAATATGGAGGTGGGAAGAATTTTCCAAGTGCGACAAATTTCCCACGACATCGGTGCTACGCAAGACTTACGGTTACGTCAGCGCATTAGAGATTCTTACGAAAATACGCCATATAAATTCACATCTTGATATTTTACTTTCCCAGCCACCATTATCACCACGATATCTGCCTATGCGAATCTTATGTTTGAGACCTCTGCATTAGTGATTTTCATGCATCATCTTGCTCTTTTGGCCGATAAAAATGGTATTATTAACGCAGCTAATGACACATTGTCAATTATAAACAAATCGGAGGCGCTGACAACAGTTGCAAAAGTAAATAAAAATACTCAGAAAATGTGTCTTGAGATTGATAGAAGCAGGGTGCTAAAATCACCAGTCAAATTGATAGGCAGTAGCGAATTTCAAACAGTTGATGTGGTGTGACAGAAAGCTCGCCTCCCACTTCTGGCTGCTCCGACATGAAGTAAATGATGTTCGTTGGAGCGCAGGTGTCTGTCATGGAGTGGTCCAGAACTGCAGCAACTCGCAGTAGAGATACATGGGTCGGTGCGTAGTTAACGTTTTCAAGGTCAGCCTCTGGTCATATATGAAAACTTAGTCCAGACAAATTTAGCTGGTGTCTGAAGAAGTTTTCTTTTCCTTTTTAGTGTTTTGTGTCCTAACTTTTTACCCACGCACGACGCAGTCGCTAACACTGATATGAACATTGCAATGATGCAAATTGTTTGCTGTGACATGAAATCGCTCAAAATCAGACACATCCCCAAACCGTCTTCGTTTCTTCATCAACTGTCGTGTCCTGTGCCTAATCGACTTTACTGAAATTTACTACCCAACGAGACACCGTAGGAATATAGGCTACGGCCGGTGCGCTTTTTACATCACTGACGGAATAATGATGCGCACGATTACACGTCTTGCAGAAACCTTGTGCAGTGCATATCCGTTATAGGTTTATATAGACGAAAATAAGTCCAGTTAATCCTGATTTAGCGCACAACGTAACTTGATTTCTTCTGGCCACCGTAACAAACTAGCAACACGTCAACGAAGTCGCACGAAAGAACCTAAAACGTTTTACGACCAGCGACAATATGCGCGATCATAAAACGTCTTACAAGTTATACGAGCCGCGCGTCCCTATAGAACGAAGAAGGCGCTTTTCATTTGCAGCCGCGTGGGCCGCTATACTTGATTTCTACGACCGACCGACCGGACCGGGTGTGCCAATCGAACGAGCGGTAGTTACGTCTAGAGCAGAAGTCCTTCGAGATACAAAGAAAGACGGAAGACCGGCCGGGAAACAAACGGAGACAGAAAGGGGGAGGAGGATGAGTGAGTGAGAGACCTGACACTGTCCCACGGTCGTTTTATTCGCTTCATTACGGTAGCTAAATTAGCTCTCGCCCACTCGGGAGCTCACGTAGAATATAGAGGCCTACGTCGTTTAGGCTATATTAACGGTGCTTTATATTACTGCTCTGGTGGATGGTGTGCACGTATAGGCTGTAGGCTTCGCTTTACAATAACGCGGTTTTCTGTTTATCAATCCCGGTAGAAAACAAGCGAAGTCTGCGAAGATATCGGCTCAGTGCCGACATTATATGCGCCCGCCTGCATCTAGTCACACGTACTGCACTGCACAAATTCAACCCATAATCTTAACCCTGACTTTTGACCTTTGACCTTTGATCTTTTGAGCTGAATATTGGCCCGTCTGTTACTCCAGCACGGTCACCACGATCTTGTTTTTCGGACTCATTTTATTTCCTGGTAAGCAATCGCACCGCAGAGAGAAAGAGACAAACTGACAGACAAACGGACAGGCAAGATCTGTAACGCAGCTTATTAAAACAGCCGCGTAATAATTAACTGAACAAATTAAACCAATAACAGTAGTAAAATGGGGTGCAAAATACTTAACTTACCGATAAACGGCTGAACTGCAGTGAGCAGAACTATCAGTAGGAAGCTGCCATATGACGTCATCGCTCGTGTTTTAGCATCTCAGTTTGATGTTGCAATCAACTGGCGGAGAACCAGCTACAGCAGCCAGCTATTGGTATCGTTACATCAGTCAACGGACCGTAGGCCTATATATCCAACCCAAGGCTGTGAGGCCGTGATTAATGAAAGCGTGATCTCAACACGGACTAAAGCACGCAGCGGTCAATTTGATACGGCGCTGCACGATGACGTCCGCTGATCCACTGTGACGGCCACTCGACAACATCATTCAGTGTGACGCAGCCGCAGTAGTTACAATGTGTCTCGAGTATGCTGTAGCAAATGCTACGTTCGCTTCGCCAGTTTCAAAAACAATACGCGTTTATTCATTAAAATATGTGTCTGTCAGCGCGCGGTGCACATACTGCACTGCAAAGATTCGATTACTTGAATTATAATTACACGAATCTAGTTCGGGCTCTTAGCTCCTAGGACCCCCAAAATCAGCGGCTTAATGTTTTACAAAAACATTTAAAAACTGTGAATAAAAAACGCCCTCGCAGTGTAATTAAGTTACTTATTTGTTAACAGCGCAGCGTGTGACGTCGTCCAAAAGCAGTATCGTGAACTTACACCAATTCATCACGCCGTCTTTGCTACGACAGTACTACACAGTAGACTGCTATTGCTCCATCTGCTCAAACCTGCAGACAGTGCACAACGATAGACTTTCAGTAATTTAATCTTTTCCTCGTTCTTTTCCTTGTGAAAATGTCCTGATCCTGGTACTTGTTTTTGAAATTTAAGTGCACTCCACTGTCCTAGTTAACATCATTTCTTGGTTTCTCGTGAACTTATTGACGCTGTTTTCTTCTTCTCAACCGCTGAAGTCTAAGCTAACTACAAACCACTGTGCAGGCTGTTTCTCAGAAGCGTGCGCCGCAGTCGCTCAGCTCTATATACAGTCACAAGTCTTGTGTGTGAAGCCTGCACCGGATGTAGTCGCTAGCGACAGCAGTCTCTGCGCGTGCGCGCCAGGAAATGTCGCGCCGCTGCATGGATCACCCACTAGTAAAACTGTGCCACACACTTACGGTAGCGTTGATCAGCATAATTTTAGGTTGAAACTCTCGAAATGCGATTCAGAAAAACTAGGAAAACGAAAAAGCAAAAGCGTATTTTTGGTAAACCGAGAACACTGAGTTTTCGCAGAATTCTAGAAGACGGTATTGCCGATAGCGTTGCAACAGATGTGATCGTAGCATATGCGCTGTTCCTCCGTCTGTATGGCCTATATACCCGCACAATCCGCTATAACCTATGGACGGAATGAAATGCCAGTTGTCATTGAAGAGACTCTTGCGGGTCAAATTAACGTTATAATAGTCAGGGACACGTTTTTCCCTAGTCGTTTTTCTCCCGTGCCGTATGTGTTTGTCTTCTACTCGTTGTGTTTAATATTTAGGCCTATTAAGACAACCGGCTATACTGTAAATGCCTGGTTGTTCTTGCCGCATTGCTGCTTCACTGTGATGTCATTTGTGTCTGCTCTGGTGAGTTACATGATGATGATGACGATGCATCGGCCTCAGATCTCACACTGCTTGTAGCCCCCACTCGTAAATAGCGTTCACTGAATCCGGGCACGGTGGTGACTCAGTCAATTGGAGCCCCTCCCGCGACGTGTGACGTCACTGTGATGCAGTTAATGACGTAATATTGTGATGCAGGTGCTACTGCTGTTGCTGCTGTGTTCGTGGTGCCCAATGCAATTGTCGGCGGCGGTGCGTTGACCCGAAGCGATAATACTTACTGCCACAAACAAGAAGATCCCGTTCGAGAAATAGACCGCGAAAAATATGCACGATCGTCTTATTTTCGCTGTTAATCCAGCTGTACGTACGAGTGTGTCTACATGTTCAAAGCATTTGGTCAAAAACACACCGGCATTCAGTTGTCTCTGTGCAGTGGCGTCGTGGCGGGGGGAAAAGCTATCCCCTCCATATTTTAGCTTGGCGAAAAATGTTCTTCTTGTAAAAAATTTATTTCTGTTTTAAAAAATACAACATTTGGGCCTAAAAGTTAAAATCTCTCTAAGACTGTGTTGTCGATGTCGGAGCTACGAAAAGCGAAACCCCTAACCTAATGAATTCGTGTGATTAGTTAATTTCTGAGTAACCGGACGTACGTATATGGCCAGGGTACACGCAAAACATTACAAACGGACAGACATCTTATAGTGACGAAAATACGGCGATTTGCAGTACGTGAAAAAAGCTGCTCAAACCTTTAAGATGTGCACATAAAGAACTGATGCAGTATACGTTTTATCACGATCTAGAGTATACGATAATGGGAGTGTAAAGAAGCATAATACACTGCAATCGGTGACGAAACGCGCGTATTTCATGACATGGAACGTGCGTTGTGATGAAGAGACCAGAAACGTTTCTTTCAACCGTCACGCTTGACTGGGGTGATGAGCGGTTATAACACTGCAGACACTGTGGTGAGAGATGGGATGAGGGCGAAGTAGGTCGTGAAATAATTCTCCGAAGACTGTCGAGCGGTCGGTGGTGCATGGCTGAAGAGCGGACTAGCGTCGTAGGTTCAATGTCGTTGTCTGTCCCTGGACGAAGGCAGAGATGAGATGAGCAAAGACGTGACTGGAATTTCTGAGCCTATCCGTCGGCGCAGTGGCAGCGTCAGGCGACAACGATCTCACACCTTCGACCCGTCTGAAACATAGCATCTGTAGCTAGACCGGTGTCATGCAGTGGCGGCCCAGAGTCACTATCCATATATTTTCGTCACCAACCCAACTGGAAACACAAACTAATTATAATTCTTCATTTACTGCTGCATACTTTACTCTTTGTTTTAAAAATTCAAACTGTTAAAAAGCTAAAGCGCAACAACAATGTAATTGTAGTACATGAATTTGCCGACAAAACTTTCAGCCGGCTCAGATTTTAGTCAGAATTTGACTCATAACGTTTCTGAATATTAGACTACTGTCACCACGTGACAACCACTGTCTTTCAAATCAAGCCGCTGCAGAAGTCACATAAGACTGGACTGGCCTTGTGTGCAACGACGGCAGCCATGTTGAACACCTTGTGACGTCACCGGCGTCGTTATCACAATCCACGACCCGCGTTGAGCTGATATTGAGGAGTGTTAATGTTTTATATACTTTGCGCATATGTACGTTACACACTTTCGCAGCGACGTAGGCCTACAGCTTGCAATAAGAAAAATGTTGACGCCGAGTCGAGTGCCAACATGTACGCGGTCGTCCCCACAGTTGCAGAAAGTCTTAGGCACCGAGAGTAACACAGGTTTAGTTAGGTTTCGTTCGCAGTCGTCGCTGGAGCCGGCCGACGCACCTGAGCCAGCCGGCCGGCCAACGCATGATCCGCTATCTGTAAGTAAACGTGGACGCAAGATGTGTCATTTTCTCGAACTTTTCAACGCCCGGTGACATTGACCTTGGACCTTTGAACTTAAAATTGGCATACCGTTTATTCTTGTCCTGGAAAACGGACAAGCCAATCTTGGCTTTTTGTAACCCTTTGTTTTTCAGTTAAAAGCCCGTGTGGGACGGACGGACGGACAGACGAATGACCACATAAAAATACTGACTCGAACGTTTTTATTGGCTTAAAGTTATTTACTCCAGCTGTCGGCATATTAAGACTGTCGTATAGGTGCAGCTGCCGGCTATAATTCGGCTCATTTCGTGGAGGTCTTGCAAGCAAAAGCTCAAAGGACAGAAGTTCGCCGATGGCTTCTTTGCCCCGACGACAAACGAGTCAATAAACGCGACTTCGTGAGCAGGCTGATATTTTAATATCTGGGCCGGATCAACCGCGCTGAAAATGTTGACAGTTACGATGGGCCAGCCAAAAATAAAAAGGATATGGCCGGATTCGTTAGTACACTTTTTAAAAATTGATCCAATTAACTTTAGTCCGAGTTAAAAACGTCAAACAAAACGTTATATAATTATTTTACTTGATTACTTTATTACAACAATAACAGTTGGCTCTGCGTCTTTGTCAAGGCCTCCAAATTATTTCAGTAATTTTAAAAAGGGTATGTTTAGGGTCTACACATGGTTACTACAGTGCTGTTGGGAAAAGACTTCTGGCTCGCTTTTGGCCGGATTTTGATTTAGTTCCGGGTGGTGTTTTTTGTGCGACTGATTTCTATCCGACACCATGATAATACATTACTTAAGCGTTTCGCAACAAGGTACAGATCAGGTGCGCAGTAATGGGAAATTATCGTAGGATTCTGTACGAAAAAATATGAAAACATAGAAAACACAAAATATCGCTATTTCGACAATTTGGCACTTTTGTCATTATTCTACAAATGTAGCACTAAAGTTTTTAGCTTGATTGGCAGTAACACTCGACTTTGACATTAATTCGGCAACAAAAATGATTTAATTGTAGATAGTGCTGTTGAAATGTAGCAATTTTTCTGTTAGTTAAATACATTGTATTTAGAATCTTTAGCCAAACAAAGTTGGCAGCCGGTGGGATTCGCCGATGGATAAAACGACGCAAGGAATCTGACGAAAGATCAGCATTCGATCGGCGCGTTTCGTCGCTGGTGAGTGCCAGACAATAATGTGCAGGTCAATTAAGCTGCACTCGCTCGCCTGACCTCTGCAGTGACGTCACAACTCATCTTCATCCGCATCCGCATCTTTGCTGCCGTCAGCCGCTGAATCCCGGCACAGCGATACACGTCACACATCACAGCACGACGTTCAATATTAATCCAGCGATTAACATTGCAGAGACGCCCTGCGCCGTGCCCATAGATCATACACAGTGAATGCAGCGTTTAGTACTGTTCTTCTCCGTGGCGCGGCGCCAGCCGGCCGTTCCGAGAAGGAAAGCCGTAACTTGCGACGGCTTTATGAGTCGAAACCGACCGTATTCTGCATTCTGCCTGGCGCCAGTTAGCGCAAGTAGCAAGCAAGCTAATAATGCTGGGCTGGTTTGAGTAATTGGTTAATTAAATAACAATCAATAGCGAGCCGAGCGGGTGATTTCGTAGTCGGAAAAGAAGTAAGTAAGGAAGTAAGTAAGTAAGTGAATGAGTAAGCAGTATGTTGAATACGTGTCAGACGCACATATTAAAAATATTTTCTAGAAAAACGTAAGACAACAAAACAATAATAAAGCACGAATGCACGAAACGGACTGGTTATGAAATGAGAGCGATAAAAGCTTGTAATCATTTCTTGTAAACGAAATATCTCAAAAAGTAACGCACGGATTGCGATGATATTTTGACCGTGGCACGTGTTCCAAAGACAAGCCTATTAGATTATGATAAAGATTTGTTTGGCGTAAATTCTGCGTGATTATGTTGCAGGGTTCTTCACCATTAGCACCGTATTGGCCTATTTGTAAATTGATCTTTCCGTCACCAAGCTGAATGATAATAATTTTGCAGCCTGTGTACAAATCTCTGAGACAAATATGAGACACAAAACTGCACTGGCACGCCGTTCAAAGTATAGACGTATTTATAACACCGGTAACTGAGTTTTATGATGTAATGTAGACGTGATTTAAATTGCATGCCGGAGATCGCTGAATATTCGACGGCCGGGTGTCGGTGTCTTATACGGCATGCAGGCCGTGCGACTGCTGCCAGACATATATTAGTAACGAAAACGAAAACGAAAGTTATCGGTCTTCGTTTTACCAAAAACGTGAACTAGAATTGATATAAAATAAAAATCGCAGCAAGCGGAACGAACTATAACGCGATTTATGCGATTCAAGTAGGCTTGACAACGTGGAAACACTTGCGACATAGAGGGCTAGAGCACAGGTATCAAATATCTGACGATGACATGCAGTTACTAATACTGTTGCAGCTAAAAATGAACAATAGAAAACAATTGGCTGAATTTGCTAATTTGTCGCTTCTGTGATGCTAAGTTGCACAATATTGCTGCGCTTTGTCGGACTAAGATCGAACCAAAACTAAGGTCAATATAAGCCTACAAATTTTAAAATAAACTTAAATTGTTAGCAACATTATTAAACGGAAAATGTCTTTTAAACATTGAAGCTGTGTAAAAGCTATAATTAGCATCCGGCGGACCGTACAAAAACTAAAACTAAATTTAATTTGAGAACTAAAATACATCTGATGCTGGCTGCTGCTGCTGCTGGTGCTGGATGCGGCTGGGAGCATCTGACAGACTGACAAGCGTTCAACCGACTGTGACAATTTCATCGTCACGGATCACACCCAGGCCGCCTCGCTTCATATTCCGTCTTATTATTCTTCTCATCATTGCCAATAGCCTATCTCACTTTATTCACTTCATTCACAGTACAGTAGGCTACCTGTACGTTGCATTATTGCGGAAACAATAAAACAAAATTAATGCAGAGCATGAATGAAACAAGACCCTAGTAGCCTATTATTTCCATGCAATAGCCAGTTTCGCCAATCCCAGTTGCAAGGACGACTGACATAGTAGGCCCCTATAGGATTTTATAATTAAAGCTGTCGAAATCCTGATAATACTTCAGTCTGCTTGCTCTTAGTTTAGCCTGTTACGTTATTGAACAAGAAGCCCAGCTGTCGCTAAAAAACCGACCGTACCGCCTACGTCCGAAGCCAAGCGTCCGACTTTCAATCACAGAGAGAAAGCGATTTCTCAGAGGTTACACAGTGTGAACGGAATGCTGCTCTCTAAAACTACAATTAACGTTAGTGTAACACGTCGCGTGCGGTGACACGCGGTCGTCTTGCCAAGCGATATAAAAAGCCACAGTCCAGCTACAGCCTTAAATAACCAACAGAAATATCAGACGCAGGTTTCGCAAATTTTTCTTACAATAAAAACGCTTTGCGAGGAAAGACGCGCTATACAGCCTACAGTTTCTGTTGCAGTACTGACCTTCAAGGTCATCCAAGGCCAATGATTTTCATGTCATTTAAAAACCAAGCTTGAAACTTTCCACTAAAAATCGCGGCCAAATCGCTGCAGATGGAGACATGGTTACTATATTGACAGCCTATAGGAAGTCGTCAGCGCCCTATTCGAGGGCACCATCGCCGACCCCGTACGACTTACCGTTTAACCACAATACCGCACGATTGGCATACCATAGTGCGTTATGACCCTTAAAGGTTATCTTTCACCGTTTCTGAAATATGGCTGGTTTTTCATTGAATTTCCTACCCTCCCCTTTATTCGACTTCCAATTTAAAAATGTTTAATCCCCTTGCAGTAGGTCGCTGAAATTTTGTATGTCCAAGTTTCACGCACATGGCTAATTACTCGTCAAAAAGTTTTCCCCTATGACCTAAAGCTTAGCCATAATACGTTCGTGACAGACGTGCGGACGGACAGATGGACGGACGACAACTCGTACTATCCATTGTTAGGCCCCTACTTAAGTACGGTCGACTAATAATGAAATAGGTATTTTGTTGATTTACTTTAATAACTTAGCCTAGAAGCCACAAGGTGTCGCTAATTAAGCTGCATGAATTGACGCTGTGAAAATCCCTACTTCCTCCATACCAAATAAATTTCCGACGTTATATACGAAGAATAACAAAATTTGAGCGATGAGCAAGTCTGGCAGTGATCCAAAGCAGTTGGACGTTTATGATGTTTAAAGTTTCTATGATCGCAAGCGAAACATATTAAAATGTTAAAAAGAACAAATATGCAGCATAGGCCCTACGCATATAACTTGACCAAACCACCGGTAGAAATGGTAAGTCTCTGAGTTTCGGTTTCGCTATTACTAAATTTACGCAGTAGCTTTAAGCATTAATTCATGGCTTCAAGTTTATTGGAATAAAACACTAAAAGCTCTGTAGCTAGCTATCAGTGATGTAAACAAAACTTTATTCAAGACCAAGACCAAGACTTTTTGCGGGCGATAGCAAAATGCTTCGCACGTCTTAGCCATGGCCTGGTCGTCTGTCCGTCTGTCTGTCTGTCTGTCCGTCACACTGCTGTATTGTGTCAAAACAGTGCAAGCTAGGATCACGAAATCTCTACTGTGGGCTGCTCCCAAAACGCTAGATTTTCGTGACACAATTTCGTGCCCCTGAGTTAACCTCGAACGACGGCGTCAAAGAGGGGCATCCCCCCAAAAGACGTTATTTTGCTGCTATTAGCTCTTCTAGTGTGAAAACGGTTGCAGATAGGTACATACTTGCTGCATATCATAACAAGCACTGGTGACAAGCTTTTTAGATCTGTCAACATTGATGACCTTAAACGACCTTGAACCCCCCCCCAAAAAAAAGATTTATAGTGAACTTTTATTGCAATTTTTGGCTGCAACGCACATTTCAACAGTGAATTGTGACGAAATGGCTGGAGATAGACCAAGACAACCTGCGTATGAAACTTTCAGCATTAAAAGTATATTTTAGCAGTCCAAGTCTCGTCCCCATAAGTTCAAGGAGGTCAGCGCACGCAGGCGTCAAATATGGGTACCCCCTAAAAGTGATTATGTTACTGCAATTGCTTCGTGTAGCGAAAAAAACGGTTGCAGATAGGTACAGACATGCTGCTTATCATAACAAGCACTGGCGACGGTTTTTTTAGATTTATTAACATTGATGACCTTGAACAACCTTGAACCCCCACAAAGGGGTTTATAGTGAATTTTTTTTGCATTTTAAGAGTGAATTGCAACGAAATAGCTGGAGATAGACCAAGACAACCTGCGTGTGAATTTTTTTGGCATTAAACGCAGATTTTAGCAATTCAAGTCTCGACCCTGTAGGTTCAAGGAGGCCTGTGCAGGCGGGCATCAAAGAGGGGTACCTTCTTAAAAAGTGGTTATTTTACCGCTATTTTTTAGCTCGTCTAGCGTGAAAACTGTTACAGATAGGCACAAACATGCTGCTTATCATAACAAGCACCAGTGACGAGCTTTTGAATGGTGTCAACATCGATGAATGACTTTGAACCTTGAACGAAAAAGAATTTTAATGTTTTTTTTGTAATTTTTGGCTGCGGCGCACATTACAAAAGTGAATTGCGCCGAAATGGCTGGAGATAAACCTGGACAACCTGCGTAGGCCTATGCAATTTTTAGCATAGAACATCCAATTTTATCAATCTAAATTTCGACCTCTTAAATTCAAGGAGTCTTTCGTATGGAGGCCTCAAATTTGGGTACTGCTTCAAAACGAATATCATTTTATTGCATGCTGTACACGATGTCGGGACCGCTGCTATCACGCGTCACGTGAGCTTTGCTCAAGTTAGGCTACTTGTTCTGATTACCAAGACATTTCATTCGAATCAAAATGCTTTAACGCATTAATGTCATTCAATGGCCTAATAATTCTCGTCAACGTACCCAGAGTTCTTCTTCTTCTTCTTCTTCTTCTTGGCGAACTCCTGCCAGAGCGTTGCCCCTGGCGTTGCCGTAGGCCTGCTGATGACTTGTTGCCAAACGTCTCTCGATGGCCTTCCTCCAGGCAGTGTGAACTCCAAATTTCTGGGGCTGGATGCCTTCATCAACTGTTTTGAGCCAAGGTGTTCTTGGACGTCCAGCGGGTCTCCTCCAGTCAGCGGGTGGACGGAGCGCGGTGGATATGATGCGGCGGTGATCTTCCGCTGGGGCTGTACGAATCAGGTTGGCCGAAGAATCTAAGACGGCGGAACCTGACCACTTCAGAGACTGGTGTACAAGCAGTAACGTCTCGAACTGTCTTGTTTGTAGTGTGCCTGGTATATGGTATCCGGAGAATTTCCGTAAGCACCAGGTATCAAATTCATCAAGACGCTCACTTATAGTATTGGTGATGGTCCATGCCTCGCACCCATAGAACAGAACTGGTAGAATATATATCCTGTAGAGGCACACACTTTAGTGTCTGTATGTATGTGAGACTTCCAGATATTTTCGTCAAGGAGTGAGTGGGCTAAAAATATCATTTTGATATTTGAGTTACCTTTCTTTTTCAATGCATTGTATTTGCGATTTTTGTTTATTCATGTAGCCTAGTTTGTTTTTATGCGAATAAATTTCGTCACAATGGTTGGAAACACTGATGAATTCACAATCTGCGTGTAGAGAAACACTGGGGTTCCAAAAGAATTACATTTTTTTTCAAATAAAGAAGCACATTTAAATTAGGAATAATTAACATAATGTTACAAATTGTTTAAACAGTAACATGTTATTATATCAAACGTAGTTTAAACAGTGTCACTTTTTTGGCTCACTTGCGATATAATTTGATGTGACAAAGTATAGGCTATACAAGGCATATGCTACTCGATGCCAGGTGAAAGTAATCATAATAAAATAATTGTTATTTAACTCCATAACTAATTAACTGCTGTCAGAATACTTAATAGTACTTGCAAGCATAAAGTCTTGAAATTTTCAGGACTGCTAACGTGTACGTCTATTAATGTGGAATCTTGCAGGCCGGTGACTGGCAGAGACTCCTGGCAAGTCTACCTCTTTGAAAATGGCACATGCCCCAGGTATGTTAAAAAATAATTAATAATTAAAGATACTAAGCGGTAAATATATTTATATCTATAACCTTTAACTGAAATAATTCAATAATTAATCATTTAGGCCTAGGTTATTGTAAAGAATTGAGGGTGTCTGTAGCTGATCGTTATTTCTAGATTTTTGCTGGCAGTCAGTAATAAACAATGGCGCGTTTTTGATATTAGGATCTAACTCACTATCAACAGTGCCATGTAGACGGTCTGAGTGTCTCAAAGCTATTGTCTATTTTGTTAGGTGAAGTTGCGAGTCAGAGGCGAGCTCAGGCGGTGTTCCTCTCATTGCAGACCGATATTTTATCGCCTCGTCCGTTGTCGGTGTGCGAATGTCTTCAGCAGCTACGCCAGCTTCACAATCTGGAGGCCTGGAAAGACGTCAAATCCACATTTAGGCAGATTGTCCAATGTCCAACGAGACTTCATCTGCTCGGTGTATTCGTTCTGGCCGAATGCTGGGATAAGTGTGAGTCAGAAATCGTTGACGACCTCTTCAAACCTCTGGAACCCGCTTCCCTGCGTCTTGCCGCCAGAGACAGGATCAGAGAATGTCGCCAATGGGAAGCTTCACTGACACCGACCATGAGGGCTGCCAGACAGGGCGACTTCACGACTTTCATCAACAATGTTAAAGCCAGTCCCCATAAGCTGAATGAGACCGATTCGATGGGCCACGATGTCATGTTCTGGGCATTGACGGGTCAGACGTGCAACGCTATACTAGACTACCTGCTCACTGTCAGTAGGCCTACAGTCCTCCGCAGGTTGGCGTCAGCATGATTAATAATAATGTAAAGCAGCAGTGGCGGATCTAAGAAGGGGGCATCCCATTATCCCCCTATTGACTGGATGCATCTTAAAACATATGAAAATTTTGCCCCAAAATGCATTATTTCTGCATAAAATTTTCAAAACTTTTCTGGGAAAAAAGCACAGCCCCTTCTCCAGACCCCACCCCGTACCCTTCCACCCCCTGTTCAGAATTTCTGGATCCGCCACGGTTAAGCAGCACAGATGCTTTGTACTTAGTTCCTATGTAGAAATGTGCGATCGACAGTTATAAGCTTATACAGCTGCAGGTTAACGCTGTGAAAGCCCCACTTCTCTGTATCAATGAAATTTCCCTCCGTTCCGCTGTCGTCAATTTGCAACGCCATCGCTTTGTTGTCAAAAAGCCTTATTTATGAGACTTCCCGATGCAAAATTGACGATATATAAAAAACAATTATTAATTGTTTAATTAGGCTTAATTAATTATTAGACCACAGAAAATAGGCTATAGCACAAACGGAGACTCCATAGTGTTCGTCCGGTGACAGCACTAGTCTCAGCGAAGGTTTGAGACTACTGATCGCTTCTATTTTCAAGCAGAAATACAACAGTAGGGGCTATGCTTCTGCCGTGCAGGTTCGGTGGCCGCTGTGTGCTGCACAGTGCCGTCTATGCATCGCCGGAGACTGTTAACTACCTCCTCAGCAAACCACGCGTCGTCGCCCTGGTGAATCAGCGTGACCACTACAGCGAAAACGACCAATGGAGCGTCTGCTATTATGGAAATACCATGGCGGGAAGCTGCGCCAAATGGGCGGTGGTAAGGCTTGACCGCAACCAAATGCCGAGCCGTTTGGCTAGTGCCAAGACACGGCGTGACCTCGCCGCAATTGCTACGATCAAGTTCGAGGGTAAGGGCGATGTTTTGGATGATCAGAGTCGGTTGGATTTAGACCGGGCCAAGGCAGCAGCTTCTCGCACGCAGCAGCCAGACCGTAGTCCTCTACACTACGCGGTGGAGGAAGGAAATTTCGTGTTGGCTGAACGGCTGCTGGATCAAGGTGCCGACGTGGATGAGAAGGACTGGTTCGGAATGACGCCTCTTCACGTTGCAGCGAAGCACGGATACGGAGATCTGGTGCAACTGCTGTGCAGGAGAGGGGCTGACCGTTCGCTAGTGGACAGCACCAACAGTACCGCACTGGACGTGGCACGAGACAACGGCCAACTGCTGTAACAACTTCACTTCGATTTGTTGTCCAACTTGTTGCTGTGACGATTCGCTGCTTCTTCTTGTACAACTAGTTCAATGTTTATTTTTTGAACTTGCACAGCAGGTTGCACAAGAAATCCACAACAATTAGATTACAAGCGCAAGTGGAGCTTAAACCATTACGTGCGCGTTGAATCTCCACAAACAAACTTTTGGTCTCATATGTACAGTTAAGTCAGAAAATTTTACCTCCCACCCCTTGATGTGTTTTTAGTCCGCCCAGAAGCGATAGCTTTCGGAGCGGGCTTATGTTCTACTGCAGATGTTTATTTATTTTTTGTATTTATTTCAACGCGAAATCTCCGAGATGCGTCTGCTGATCGGCGTGAAATTTTGCACAGTGATCACTACTAGGTTAAACTTTATAATGCCAGTCCAAAATTTCGGCGGGCCCTCCCCCCAAAAAAATCAGGGGCCAAAAACATGCAAAATTTGACTCGATTTAGGACTTCAAAGTTCGACGGCGAATATCTCCGGAACGGATGAAGATATTCAAAATCGGACTAGGAAATTTTGTACCGCGATTCCTCCCGCGTTGGGTGAAAAAATGTCGGTAAACTTTGGTCTACTAATCATGGAGATTAAGCGGTGAAATCGTACCCACCCAAATCGACTTTTTCGGAAGACCATATTTCGGCCCTTGGGGAGTGCTGCGCCCCCAAATTTTTACACACGCTAGAAAGTGACCAAGTCTTACTAGCGCACACCCCACCGAGGACGAGGGTCTCCCTTACAATTTTTTTCAGAGGAAGTCCAAAATTGGCTTAAAATGCAGTAAAGGAGCGCTTAGAACTTCGCACGTAGGTCGAGTAGCCCAACGAAATTTTGACACCTGACGTGCCGCTACATAGGCATGATAAATTGGGTACAAGATTTGGGGGCATCGCCCCCTTAAAATTTGGGAGGCAAAAAACGTGCAAAAATCGTCGTGATTTAGGGAAACTTTCAAGTTTAAGCGCAAATGTCTCTGGAACAGTGGAACGGATGAAGATATCGACAAGTATAAACAGCGTTAACGAGCTCGATCAGTTTGACGTTGAACAAAAAAAAATTGTGAACTTTAGTCTACTACCAACAAAGTTATAAGCGCTCACCCTAAGTCGACAATGCGCGTTCTGCGTATGCTAATGCATTTGAGTTCGGGCCACGTGACTTTGCTGCCAGGGAAATTTTACCCCTCCCTAATTTCCCCCCAAATCGGGCGCCGGACGGACTCACGTTGGGCTTTGCCCCAAATTTCTAGTAAATTTATTTTTCTCAGACTAAAATACTTTAAGCGATTTTTTCACATATTCTGGGTTCAAATCTACGCCACATTACAAAGTTTCGTTTAATTATTACTAAATTTAACAAAGTTATGCCACGTCATGTGCAATCACCTAAGAGAATTTTCAGATTTCACAACGCATTTACCAAAAGATAGAAACTCACGATATTTGACAAAAAACATATGGTTAAACCACACAAATTACCGGGGTATTACAGTTTTAAAAACAACCAAGAGTATTTGATAAAATTTTTTGAAATAGTTCATATCTGATGTTCAAAATGCTCACCACAGGCCAAAGCGCATGCATTCAAACGACATTGCGAGCGCGTGCGGCAAGTCATCCAATATCTGCTGCAGCACACATGTTGGCTTTGTAATAGTCTTTGGCTTTGGATTAAGTTAGTAAAATGTTCGCAGCATTGAACCCCACACATAACAGTCAAGTGGACTGAGGTCTGGTGAATTTAGTGGCCAATCATCCTTTACGATGAAGTCACTACATTGGGTTTTCAAGAGAAATGAAAAAATTATCCAGGCAATCGCGCTTGTCATGGCATAACTTTCTGAAAGTTAGAAATAATTAAACAAAAAATTTCCAGTTTGGAGTAAATTTGAATGCAAACTATGCGTGTACAATATCACTTTAAAAATTTCCAGTTTTGAAAAATGAAGGTCAAAACACGTCAGGGGAGTAAAATTTTCCGACTCACACTATACACCTATACAACTCTGACACTGACTAGTTAGACTGACAATGACATTTGTTTGTCTTTGATCTGATGTACTAATGCAACACCAGTCTTCGAGAGGGCACTATGAGCTGTGCATTTGGTAAGTTAATGATAGATGTTGAATGACTGAAATACTGATGGGACAATTATTTACACTTGACACTTCACACGACACTGCAGATTACATAAGTTCAAGCCGTTACCGTCGATTTTAATGGATTATGACTTGCAGTAAAAGGAGACTTAAAATTTGACCTTGAATAGGAATGACTATAATGTAAGTTTACAGTAGTGGCATTATCATTGTGCTATATTATACACCGTGGTCCATAAAAAACATGCCAGTTTTATTTTTTGAATAACTCCGTGAAACACTAGACGATTTTAATATTTTTTGGCACGCAACATCAGGAAGAAACTTGTCGCAAATGACCTTAGTTTTGGCCACCTCACTTTAATAATGCCGCTACACTACCTTGTGAAATGCAGAAGTCGTAGTTTGCTATTTTTACAACAATGAAATCGCACTGGATAGTCCATGCATCAGCTGAGAAATGATTAACTGAATAGCAACAAACCGGATTGGCAAATTACATCTTAAAAAGTCACACGTGTCACATCACGTCATCTTTATTACAGTGTATGCTCAAAATGTCCTCATCCAGCATGAACGCAAACTGCAAACGCTGACACCACTTGCCAACAGCAGGTTCAATAACCTGATTTCACACAATATTGTAGTGACAGTATATAGATGAGTTGGCCAAAACTAGTGTCATTTAGTGAGACAATTGCCCCTTTCGCACCAGCGATGACACCACTGATCACAAAGTACGAATCAGAATTGTAAAGTCAATAATTATATTTTTGCTGTTTGACAACTGTTAGTGTTCTAGTAGGCCTATTTGCAGAACGTACAATCAGTGCATTAGGGCTAACTATCAACATAGACCTGGTGTATTCCACTATCAGAATTCAATGACATGAACTACAGATAATAATAAGAGCTCAATTTATGTCGATGTGTTGTAATCATTGTAGAAGTTATTTTTGCAAAATGGCACGTTTTTTCTGAAGATGCAACTCCACCAAAACAATGAACATAGAGCATTATTTCTAATTTTGACCTGCAATGTATCATAAATTTACCACAGATTAACAAAGTAGTTTCAAAATGGAAGTAGAACTGCACCAAAACATTGTCAGTAATGGCGTGAAATACTGATTTTTAAATTACAGTACTGGCCTTTTATCGGTAAAATATACACAAAAGAAGAGACAGAAGTGGCTATGTATAAAACACGTTCAAAAAATGTAATCAATTATCAGGAAAAAGACAAAAAATGGACAGCAGTAAACTGCTACATGATCTTGCTACAATTTTTCTGAAAACTGAATCTCCGACATAATAGAAAATATATTGCTTAGAAATAGATACTCAGGCTTGTAGCTTTACATTTCTATGCATAGTTGAAACACAAGTGCAGTGCAGATTACACAGGACATCACAAGAAGTGACCCACGAACAGTACTGCAAAAACAAACCAGAAGCAACCAGAAATCTCAAACATTGGCCGAGAACGGTGCTGCCACCTTGCGAATACAAAGGTCTTCGTACAACTGCTAGCTCCTAATGGTAAAGAGTAAAGAATCTTCAAAACTAAGTAAATGCAGCATTAGTAATGTCACAAGCATCCAATTTCAGATCACTATGTCAATATAAATTCAAACTTTTTCAGATTAATGCCAAAATTTTAACAACATCTTCCAAAATTTCATGAAAATTCAATGACAACTTTCCGAGTGATCAGTGAGAGAGACAGACAGACAGGGTGCAAACATACCACTGTTTCATTGGCAAAGGTGACAATTAAAAACAATCACTGCAGCCACACTGCATCAATTCAAACCCTCAATAAATTGTTCAAGATGAATACAGCAAGCAGCATTGCAGTCAAGGTCAAATGTCTGGTCCAACTATTAATCCACAAACTGATACAATGCCAGAAATCATCACCAAATTACTACCTTTACTGAATACACAGGTGAAATAAATAAAAATACCTCAGAGCAGACTAACTAACTGCAATAAAACATGGGAAGGGATTATCCAGTCGTCAACAATCTCCAGACCACCCACAACTGAGATTAGTGCTTCAGTTTGGCAAAAAAATGTAATGTACTTTTGGTGATATTTCGCTGACCAGAAATGATTAGACTGGTGAACAGGCCAACCAGATAAACAGCCACTGCATTTTACAAAATATTTCAAATGTAACTTCATCTGTACAGTAACATGCCATGCTAAGGTCGTTGAAAATGGACAGCACTCAAACTGTCAGACACTATCTGTTTACCATCCTGGGCAGTGTCTTCTTGGCAGTTACGTACCCCCCAAATTTTGACCTGTTGAGAAAATTTTTGCATAAAAAAATTTTCTTCCAAAAAATACAAAAATTGTGAATAACGATCCCAATTTTGGGAGAACTTAAAAATAAAACTGAAACAGAGAGCTGTCTGTTAGAAAACTGCAAATTCCTGCACTCCTGCTTTTTTTAATCCACGGCGCCACTAATACAAGAAACAGTCAATCAAACAACTGATGAATTATGATGAACCTTGTAGGTTTTTCAAGTGCTAAGCGATAAACTGCAGCATTTATATCCAGCCTTAATCAGTCTGAGTCGCCGGAATCACCGTGCTTTCTGTTCAGACCGGGTGTGGTCTGAGTGGCTGCTGTTGCAACTTTCACCGGAGCACCGCGTCGACGTCGCACCACCTTCACTTCTCTGTCAGCTGATAAACACACAGCAGACAACGACGCTACCAAGTTGTCATACTGCCAATGAGGGTGATAATCTCCATCTCTGCCTTCCCACCAGCCCCTTCCCTCCCATCCCTTAGAAGCAGGACCCCTTAAATGCAGCTAGAAGCCTGTAAGTTTGT
>Ga0056128_1002319_pt1 | contig 22442 bp, 10 predicted proteins | sample WorMetLIZISLAND2_FD_71113 | JGI IMG/M metagenome (GOLD analysis project Ga0056128, IMG submission 71113) | Marine gutless worms symbiont microbial communities from Max Planck institute for Marine Microbiology, Germany - Olavius geniculatus... ... | reverse complement strand
CTTGTTATACCTCAACGCATGCGTCTATCTGGCACCGTTATGGAGATATGGCGCCTCAAAAATAATGAGGTCACGACCTCGACTTTTTGGGGCCACGTCACGTCATCGGTCACGTGACCGTTTGACTCGCGGTGGACGACTTCCTATGGGTGGTCCTTTGTGACCATGCTTTTATCTTGCACCGTTATCAAGATATAGCCATTTGAAGTTTTTCCAGGAAGGCTCTTCCAGAAAGGGAGGTCGGTCGTCGGTCGATGCTCAATATTAATATATTACACTCATGTCATACTCATCTTCTTTACGTTAGGAACGTAGCGCGCGAGGAGTAAAAATGCAGTCAGTTGTTTTGCAGTTGTTTCAGCTTGTTGTGGCCGAAGTTATGCAACGTTTGTAAAATCTATAAAATGTTTTCAATGTATTAGATAGTTTCCCTGGCGTCATTACCGCCAAGAAACGCAGCAGTGTTGCGCGTTGGTGCCTGTGTAGACGGTGGAAGAATGGGAAACGGTGTTTCTGATCGCGAGTCTGATTCACTTCGCCGGCGTCACGTTCTACGGCATCTTCGCGTCGGGCGAGAAGCAGCCGTGGGCAGATCCTCCCGAGGACGACGACGTCACAACACCACCATCACTACCGCCAGCGCTACCGCCGCCCGAACAGCCGCCGCCAGCCGCCGGCCCTGCGTCTCGACCGGCCGAGATGTCATCCTACGGCGCGACGACCGGGCTGGGAGAGCTCTACCAGACCAAGGTCGAGATGGTGCAGATACCGACTGTACCGCTGGACGACATCTGTCAGAACGGATTCGTCCGAGAACGCAATCAATAGAGGACACGTATGACCATGTTTCTATGGCCGTAGCACTTGTCAAGCGTGCCGACCCTGATGGAGAATATACGCGCGGTGAACACGACATTGTTCGCGACCACACAGACGACACTCGCTGACACACACCCACAGACAGGCCTACAGTCAAGCGGTGACCAAACGGTCGTAAGTTTACATAGGCTAGACGACCGTGGAATAGGTGTGTTGTGTCTGGGGTGGTATAATCGAGTGTTGAATGGACCTATACATTCCAGACAGTAGACATAGGCTATGATAGGCTGTAGCCATGTGGCTGATGGATCTCGTGCATGCTTGTCCCAGCTGAGCGCGTCGGGCTCTCACTATGGAACAAGCAACTTGCAGGCCCATAATGATTTGTCGAACTAGTTGTCTAACTATGGCTCTTGATTCACGCTCTAGGCTACTTGCAAGATCTCAGTTTGGTCCATTTGTGATTGGACCCGGTTTGCTAATTGGTTGTTTTGTACAGCAGCTGGTCTACGGCCTGTAGCGCAGCATAGCGTATAGAACTTTCAAGCCACGGGACGCATAATCTAGCGTATTTGTGCAGTAAACTATAGAAAAATATGTCGGTCCAGTAGGGCCAGTACCGACTATAGTGCGGCCGTCCGCGTAGACCTGACCATTGACCATTTGGACTAAAATAAGCAATGAGTAGTCAGTTCGATTTATGAGCTTAATAATAAAACTGCAATAAAAACGGTAAAGAGAAGATTAATTTGTTTCCTTGATCTTTCATCCCGACCAGCTGCTTTGGTATTAAAATGCTAAGTAATATAAGATCATTTGACCAATGATTGTCGTTTTTATTATCTCTAATCACGACTTACCGCAATGTCTGAGTGATGCGTCACCGAGTTTGTTTTCTGTGTCGTTTTGAATCTAATAATGTACATTGTTGTGGCGCCAACGCCATAGTTATAGGAAATACAAGTAGTTTTGTATATATGTATTTTAACCTGTTGAGTTTTCATATATTCAGGCGCCGCACCACCGGTCTGCATGGCCACAGTACCTGATTATATGGTTACTAAAAGCTTTGACACTTTTGCACTGCACACAAAAATTAATTCCACCGTAACATTTACAACAATAAGCGGATTCTTTTAAATGGAAAACCACTCTTTATGTTCGAATTGTATAATTTTGTCAGGAAAACACTTATTGTAATGCGGTTAATATTCAGCTTTTGAGAAACTTCGTCCACTAGACTACCGATTTTTTTTGTCCTTGGACTTCAAATTAGAAAGGGCTTTGCCTCTGAGACCCCTCTCTGTAATATCCGCAATGGGTGGCCGCATAGCACTTTTTAAAGCGTGCTGGCGCCATTGGATAGGCTGTTGTCCTGTTGGCTTTTTGTTGTGTTGTACATGTGCGTTGTGCGTCAGTTAACTGTTACGCTCAACCACCAGCAGTAATTACAGATCTAACGTGCTGCGTAAATTGTTGTGTACATACATAGGCCTAATCATTATTTATCTGTTTTTATCTGTAAATATTTCATTTCAGTAGCAGTATTATGCTGCGTGACTAGGTCATTTTTAGTTTTCGTTGACAGTAAAAGTTGATGTCCGTTGTTAATTAAGTTATTAGATTGTTTATAAAGTCGGTGTAATTGTGGTAACTGTTATGCTGTTGTTATATTGATCGTTGTTGTTTATGTTGTTGTTGATGTAACGGATGATGATTATGATAATGATGATAATGATGAGGCTACTGCAGGGTGGCGCATAAAAAACTAAAACACGCATGTTTTACGTAGATAAAAATCGAGCAATCGGATAGTTTCGATTAGCCTCGTCACTGCAGTAAAGCGGGAACATTTGTAAATAGTAACGTAAACATAGCCATCGTCCACTGCAACGATTGAAGCTACTTGCTGATCGTTTTCGAAACTGTTCGATGACTCGACCTACGTGAAGCATGCGTGTTTTTTTACTTTTACGTGCCGCGCTGTGTGATGTTAAACTGAGTTGTTGTTAGTCTTTGTTCGTAGTCGAAGCTAGCTGTTCCAGTGAGTCTGTGATTGTGACTTTCACCTTTCCGTACGTGACGACGTTTAGATGCATGGTCGACGTTCAGTGTTGTCTCGTCAGTAGTAGTTGATTTTAGTTGATATGTCAGCTTGCAGCTACTGATTTGCATTGACATTAGTCTAGTCAGTGTCTCCAGGGCTGTAGTCCTACAAAGTAACCGTTGGACGTCGTATGAAACTATTGCAGGCAACCGGCTGAGAATATAGCATTATCGCGTGCTTGAGTTTGTTTTCACATTTTGCGCTGTGTTTGAAAATTGTAATATGAACAAAATACAATGAAAGTATTATAACGCATTGAACATTATTGCAAATTTGTAGTTTTACATATAGTTTTGCAAAATAGGGCCTAGGGGAACGCGTTTGCTCACTGAGAAGTGTCATTGTCCGGCATAGCTTCAGCTTACTTGGCAGCCAATTGTCAACTGGTCTCTGACGAAGGTCGTCGTCGGCTGCGTTCTGCAAACTCCAGAACGTCTGCCACTTTCAAGCTAGTTTAATTTGTCCTGTATTTTCGTGTCCTGTAAAGCCCAAATTCCATTACGCCGACTTTCACCGAAACTTTCCCGCGGGGAAGGTCGTGGACACAAATCATGAAAGTCAGCGGCGTGATTTGTGTCCGCGGAAGTCCGGACTTTGTCGCAAAGACGGGTAATGGAATTTGGGCTTATGCAGTGACGTATTTGGGATTCGTCAGTGCGACATGGCCAGCGCGGAGCGCGAGCCTACAACAGGAGTCAGCGCAGCCTCCAGCGACGTCAAAATGCAAAGCCCTTGGTCAAGAGGTCAGGGGGGCTAAGTCCATACACTGACGCTGAAACACTTTTCGCTTTTGAACGTTTAATAAATGGTAATAATTTGCATATTTTCTGACATTTGGAAACGCAAAAAATCACTAGTCGTTGTCAAAATGTTCGATGCGTTGATTTTCGTTGCCGAAATGTATATTGTCATGTTATACTATAAAGCTGGTACTGCTCTTAGACTAGATGGTACGAAAAAGTTTTTGCAGCTATCGGCAGTATAAAGTCGAGACGTATTTTCTGAATTGAATCGAACCGACAAGATGTTTCTGCATTCGTTCGAAAGCGCTAAGCGCTTTGCAGTAGCTGAAACGACCATTAAAAGTTTGTCAGTGTCATTGTTAAGAGTTGAGCCGTAGTTACAGCGCATTGCAAAAACTTGCCGGGTAACTGGCATGTAGCCGAAACAGAAGATTAACGAAAAAAACTTCTAAAGATGAAAACCGATTAGCTCAAAATATCCGGTAAAATCTAAAAGTAGGAAATCAAAATTCTGTAGTGGAAATGACGTAAATCGCTTCCATTTCATAGCTTTGTGCGGCAAAAGCAGAAAACACAAAACACGGGTGAAATATAGAAATCAAGGGGCGTATTAAAAGGAGGCCGGCACAAACTCCTTTTCTTTGAAAGTAAAAAATAATGTAAATAGAAAACGTTGATCATAAAAGAAAGAAAGTAGGCTAGACTTAATATTTAAAATATTTCTGCTGTAAGTACAGTGCCCCACTTTTTACACTTCTAAATACACTGCCGAGAAAAAAGTGGCGAGTTATGAAGTAGATCGAGGCACGAGAAATTAACGTCGTCACTGCGTTACGAATTCAGTGCAAGGCGTTTGCTACCAGATTTTAAGGGATGTGCTGAGATGCTGGACAGACGCAGAAGCTGTCACAGAAGACAACTTGATTAACCAGCGCACGCGACACGTGATGCAAGTGACAAAGTTTGTTCCTGCTGCATTCGCCGCCGCGTCGCCAAACTAGTTACTATTATTCGCCAGCGAGCGGCAGAGAAAACTAACAGATAAACGGGCCTAAGTTAACTGTGTCTGAGAAACTAGGTTGTACACAAAACAAATATTTTACAAGCTGGTTATTAAATTAGCCTTTAAAATTTGATGCTTAACGAACAGTAAACCTAGTGACGTGAAACCGCTTATAATTACAAATAAATCTAAATAAATTCTAATATTTTGACAGAGTGGTTTTTTCCAGGTGATTATGTTGTGAGTTTAGTATTTCATAAGAAGTAGATTAAAAATGGCATTTGACTTTATTTCGATAGATAATAGGCTATTATGCTGTGAATTACATGGGAATGATAAGAAGAAAGAGAACATTATCGGATTACACATAATAATGTAATGGAAAAATGTTTATCACTAGTTCTGTGAATACAAAGCATGTTGGTTTGTAAAACTCTGCATTGCAAAAAGCTTGCCAGAAAGTGTGTCAATATTTTTTATATCTTGTGTAGACCTATAGATAGGTTAAGCCATAGTGCAGCAGCCGCGCTACCGAACCGAGGTAAAGTTTGTAAACACGTGAGAATAACAAAGCGGCAAGTTTAGAAAGCATCAGCATCGCCAGCATCAGTCTGCCGAATTTGCCGAACCAGGCAAGTACTGCATATACTTAAAATGCATCTTATCGGACACTTTTACGCCCGTGAGGTCATAGGGATTTACCAATCAAAAACGAACGACCGGTTGTGATGTCTGTTATATTACACTTTTTGCCACTATTACAAACTAGGGTACCTGAAAAATAAAGGTTCATTGCCGGCTTTCTTACTAAAATTATTAGTATTAGGCAAATCCAGCTTTTTCGGACTTATTTGAAAATATTACAGTGCGTCCGGTACGTTAATTCACAGCAAAGAGCTACGTAAATTTTGTTGATCGTCCGCAAGCTATAGGCTACGTGTGTGTTAAACCATGGTCTGGAATGAAATAACTGAGTATTAATTAATAAAAAAAATACTCGATACAATGGTTCAACATAAACGTATTTCACGTTAGCCAACGGTCGGCAATGTAAGCCTAGATGGTCGTTCGTTTGATCACTCCTGAGTGTCCTGTGGAGTTACCACTGCAGATTTATGTCATATGCTAGAGATAGGCAATACGAATGCGAACGTAAAGACGCATTTGTGTTTCTAACAGATGACCAGATAACAAGACGTATTGCTCAAGCGACTGAAAGCAATTAACAATTTACAAAATTTCACAGATACGTTCAACACTTGAAATGAGTCAACAGCTCGAGCTACAGCTGCCTGTTCCTTACCAGCATCATCATTATCATCATCATCATCAGCAGCAGCAGCAACGACAACAACAACAACACTGGAGTCACATGTCGGGTGATTATGACGTCAACAACACGTCATCGCTGACGTCACTGCCAGCTGACGAGTACGCGGCGCTGTGGTTTGGGTGGTCAGCTGCGGTCAACTGCAGCAACGAGTCTTCACAACACAGCAGCTCTGGTAGACGCTAGTTTAGCCTGTCTGACGCAAATGATACCAACTATGTGAACGTCGTAAATTTCTGTACCAGTAAAGTAGCAAGCGCGACTGCGGTCCCAATTTCAGTTGTAAATGCAAATCTGTGCAGTAAAAATAACTAAAATATATTATAGACCACAGCGTTGAGGCAAATTAGTCTGCCAATTAGAAGTATTTCTTAGTTATATATTTACATAATAAGGCCTATTTAAATTCGAGTATAAAACAAATGCTAGTGGACTAGTTAAAATGATTGTTTTGCTGCACAGCGTCGACTGAGGTAGCGAGCGGTTTGGCTAAGTTGGTTACAAACATCGTTCGTCTTATCAAGGAAGTTAATCAACGCCGGGCCCGGTTAGCACTTAGGCGGTGGGTGATCGTTTGCTAAGCTCAGATGGGTAAACCATCTCTGCATGTAACCAGCCATCTGGGCTTACTCAGCCTGGCCATTCCTTCGTGGGTAAGCGCAACGAGTACCAGCGAAAGCTGGAACGTAAACGGGCACACCGCCTGATGCACTAGTCCCGTATTCAAGGCCTGGCGTGAATGCAAATTTCGGTTTTGGCGGCCATTTCTGGCTGTCCATTATTAGCCGAATCGCTTTGAGTTCGCCGTGTTCGCAAACCTAGCTTTGCCGTCGAAGTTTTGACATCTGTCATTTTTTTGGAAATATACGCCCTGCAGTTTAATTAGTAGCGCGGCAGCATGTCAAGGTGCCTGAGAATCGAGCCATCAAGGGAGGCGTGGTAAATGGAAAGAGGACGTCTCTCTCCACGGTCAACTAAGGGGTCTGTGGGACAATCGCACAAAAATTGTCCAGAGGTTCCGAACTTCCGAGAATTAACTATTCAACGTTAAGATCAAGCATCGATCGACACTGGACGTCTCAAGGCCAAGGACAGCACAGTGCTATTCGAGCACAGAGTGATATACGACTTGCGCTATTTCTGTCAGCGTTAGCAGTGCCACGGTGACGTCAAAGGTCGTATAGGGTATTGTTTTGATAGTTTCTGGTTTTTGTTTTGCCAACAAGCTCTTCAATAAGCTGCCTGCTTGAAATTCACGTGAGTTAGCGGTAAGTCAGTAATTGTCCTAATTGTCGTCCACTGGATGACACATTTAGAAGCCAAATGATGTTGCTAGTGAAACTGCATCTATTGTTACTTGCTCATCTTCAAAACAAACACGAGCCGTCCTCATTTTACGACAGTCTAGCCGCTGTACCTAAGTACCCCATTGTAGTGCTTAACTACACCGTGAACCAAAAAAGTACGCTACCGGTATCGAATGCTTGTTACAACTGCATTAAATAATAACCGATTATCAGAAAAATTTTCATTGTTATTGCGGATAAGATACAAAGCCCTCACGGCGTTAAAATTCTAGTAGAAAATCTTGCAGAGTTTGTGAAATTGCGACCACAGCAAACCGAACAAGAAATCTGTGTGAGACGCGCGAGAGGCTATAGCAGTTCCTGTTCTATCCATTTCGTCGCAATTCACTCTTTTTGCAGCCAAAAATCGCCAAAAATCACCAAAAACCAATATTTTTAGGGTTCAAGGTCATTTAAGGTCATCGATGTTGACATTTCTAAAAAGCTCGTCGCTAGTGTAAGCAGCATATCTGTGCATATCTGCAACTATTTTTACGCTAGACAAGCCAACAACGGATAAATAACCACTTTTTAGAAGGGTACCCCTCTTTGATACCCGCTTGCGCAACCCTCCTTGAACGTAGAGAGTTCGGACTTGGACCGCTAAAATCTACATTTAATGCTGAAAATTTTATAAGCAAATTGTTTTGGTCTATCTCCAGCCATTTTGGTGCAATTCACTCTTGAAATGCGTGTCGCAGCCCGAAATCGCGAAAAATTTACCAAAACCCCCTATTTTGGCGGTTCAAGGTCATTCAAGGTTATCGATGTTGACATTTTTAAAAAGCTCGAAGCCAGTGCTTGTTATGATAAGCGTGATATCTGTGCCTATCTGCAACCATTTTCACGTTAGACGAGTCTAAAGCGGTAAAATAACGCTTTTTGAAGTGGGGAGCCCCTTTTTAGCCCCTCGTTCGCGGGAATCTCCTTTATCCAGCGGGATGAATTTTTTTCACGAAATACTGCCAAATACTGGAGACAATAGGCTATCATATGGTGAAAACTCGAAATTTCTATCTCACCTGGTCTTGGATTGGTACCGGGTCGTGACTGACGGACGGACAGACGGACAGACGGACTGACCGAATTACCGTAGCGAATACGCGCTATAGCTATGCTAGCTCTCGCGCGTAAAAAGTGTTGCATGCAATTACGACAACAAATAAAATACCTGCAAACCATTTGTCCATACTAACAAAAAATGTCGCCAGCTAAAAATAATTAGTGTGTCATCAATTTGATGTCATGCATATCAACCTGTGGAAGTGGAAAGTCCATCTACGCCTATCTGTTGTACTTTGTGACCTTGTATTCATCTTTTATCACGGACAGCCATAAACCAGCTCAGTCAAACTTTGAACCAATGTTTAATGATACAAACATGAAAGTGACGTAATGGAGTTCTCGTGAGTGCAATACAGCTGCAATAAAATAACTGGAAGTGGAAACGGTCACCGCCAATTTTACCCACGGTTGCACTCGTACTGTAAATTTGCAGAAAACTACTCTTGTATTGCTGTGCAAAAAAATTTTGTTGCAGTTGTATTGCAGCTGAAGTGCACTTGTTTGAAAAATTTCATGAGCAGATATGAGCCTAGCCTACGCATGTTAAACAAAGACAACTTCAGAGCACTGTTCCAAAAAAGAATTCCCATGCTTCATCATCAGTAACTTTAACAAAAATTGTCCTAACTGTATCAGGAATATTCGTAGAAAAATTATTAATATCCGGTAATCATTGCTGTCTACGATGGCGGGAATCTCTTTTCAGGACAGTGTATATGCTACTGTGACGTTGTTGTGACAAGCTGCCGCTAATGTTGTTCGTGTGTCGCATGTAGGTGACGGCGATGTTGCTGCAGCGATTGACTTGTCAAACTGTCACAGACACGTCGCTAGTGGACATACGACGACGATTTACGACACTAAACAACGTCTGTAAGTAAACGACAGTTACATTCTACCTACATGTATGCATAATCGTCAGATCCTTCCCAAGCCGCAAGGCCAACAGGGTGGCGCTGATCTTACGCTGTTTCTTTGGCCCTCAGCGGCTCAGCCAGACACGTTTACACTGCCAGACAACGGTCTACGAATATACGAGGCTAGTGCATCGCGTGGTAGGCCTATGCCTATTTCGCTGCTACCCACAGAGGGATAGCGAAGCTGAGTTGGTCTGTGTGGCTGGCTACATGCCGTGATGGTTTACCTGCCCGCAGATAGTCACCCATCTAAGTATCCGGTCGTGGCGTAAACTCTGTCGATCACGTAACCAAACCACGTCGCCACGCGTCGCACATTGTGAGTCAAAAAACGGGAGACCGGAAACACCGTTCGCCAAATATGGACCAGCTCAGCGATCAGCTCAGCTTCAAGCGACCCGTGGACGGCCGCATAATATACCTGCAGTGGGCTGATATCAGTTAGCCTCTAAGCTTACCATCCAAAACTATTATTCTATCGTCGATGACCGAGTAAAAATAAAGTCAATGTAATTTCAGCGAGGAAGCAGTGCATTGGCAGCGAAGCAGTGACAGGCGTAACGGCGATGACGCAGCGATGACGTCAGCAGGTGAGATGACGAGCTTACCTGTGAGCACAAATGTGATAACGAGCACTGCAGGCGTGACGAGCACACGGCGTGTACCAGTGCAGACATCAAGTTGTCGTCGTCGTCGACGACGCGCTAAACGTCGACCGGTTTACCTGTGGCAGTTTCTGCGGGATCTGCTTCAGTTGCCACAGCGCTACCACGCGGGCGTACGCTGGATCGACCGTGACACCGGTCAGTCATTTGTCACTCTCGCGTTTGTTTTCTTGTAAGGAGTAACTAATTTATCCATTTACTTATTTACGCGCATTAGGCTTATATCATTCACTATGACAGTAGAGAATGGAAAGATATTAACGGGACCAAAACCTGGAGACCAATGATCGAGGCCAAGATCAATTTCGACTGCATGCCTGAACGATAGCGGCTGTTGCGGCCGTCTCTCTGACCTATGGCCTTTTAAGCTGAATCTAGCTGACACACCTGTCATTACTGCCTTTGGAATCGTTCAGGCCAATTTTTCGTTGATTTTGAGGAAATTTAAAAGCAAAATTGAATTCTGAGCGCCTATCATATCCTTTGTCAAAATTTGCCGCTTTCTGTCGGAAAAAATTGCAACTTCCTAGCTGCCCCGCCTACTTTTTTAACCCACGACACTTTGGACCCACGCATATTTCACGCCACAGTTCTGTTAAGTGCAGCGCAGTGCACTAGGAAGCACTAGGTCTACATTATGCATTAGTTGCATTGAATACTTTTCAGGAGTTTTCAAGATAGAGGATTCGGCGAAGCTGGCGCAGCTGTGGGGCGAGTGCAAGAACTGTCCGACGATGAACTATGACAAGTTGTCGCGCTCGATCCGCTCCTATTACAAGCACGGAATTATTCACAAGACGGCAACGTCGCAGAGACTAGTCTATCAGTTCTGTCTGTCCTATCTCTGACCACCAAACTCCACTACTTCGATTTGTGACTTGATGGCCGGACAACAAGTCATATAACAAGCTGAACAACATCTTGACGTCGACAACATCTAAATTTGCTGTGAACTTTCGACTTTTTTGACTTGTGTTGTAGGTCTACACCTTGTTGCGGGTTTGCTGTAAGCCTAGCCTAGTCCTACATTTTCCGTTTGTTGAGGATTTATAGAACAGTTTGTTGTATAGCAAATTGTACAACCCTCGCACAACACAGCAAATCGACTCAAATGCAGTTTGGGCTAATCAGTTACCGGTACTGCTTAATAACAGCGTCAACAACTCAACGACAACGTAACAAATTACTGACAACAACTGTAACAGCTGCTTCACATGCATTCGCAACTTTGCACGCCATCATAACACTTTCAGTCAAGGGCTCAAATTCAAGAAAGATAACTGCTGGTACAGGAACTGTCAGAGTGTCGGCTACAAATCAAATATTAGCAATCATAATCATAAGTGTTCAGAGCCCTATCTACACAAACAATAGTGCATGACAATGACTGGCTAGAGTTGCGGAAACAGTCTAAAGAGTTTTACGAAAGTTTTACACAAAACCGGAACAGAATAAACTGGAATTTAAGAGCAAAATTAAATCTTTTTTTTTTTAGAAATTTGCAGCTGTCAGACAAAATTGCAAATTCCTGCCCCCAGTGCCCCATACGACGCCACATCAGCAGAAAATAGACCATTTAGTGCCATTAGTGGTTAAAAACAATTATCAGTATTTTATGTGTTAATAGGAAGTGGTAAAACAATTCACAAGATCAAGGCTATTAGGCTAGCTAATATAAAAACAACAACATACGAGGGTCGTTCGATAAATACGTTACAAAACAGCGTCATTCTGTTAGTTTTCCAAATAAAAAAAATCCGAAATACACGTTTTGTAGGGAATTTTATTTTGAACACGTGTAGAAATTTTTTTTGATGATGACGTCATTATTGTGACGTCATCTGTTCACAAAACACAGACTACACGTTTATTATTTTCCCCACCAGCAATCTATCATAACGCGCAAATGACAAAAAGCATAGGAACAAAAAAATGAATAAACTTAACAAGTTAATGCCATCTCTTTAAATGCTAAAAACTAACGTTTCCTTTTTCAAGATATCGACCGAGTTTGCTCAAACATTGTCTTATCTGTCAGCAAACTTCTGAAAGCTCAATGCCAAAAATGCCTGCTGGCTGTTGTCCACGCCACTGAAGAACGACTGATTGCACCTCGGTACAAAATGTTTGCCCATATAGCATTTTCTTACACCACACGTGAACTGTTCGGTCCGTAAAGCACTTGTCGCCACATACTGATGCATTTCAAAGTGAATCTGATTTGCATTAAGTCTTTTTGCCCACAAAAATACAATAATGGAACGGTATTCGTTACGGAAGGATTTCAGTGGCAACGTCGCCGTATTTAATGTTTATAAATGACTTCACAGTGATGTCATCATCATAAAACTTACAGCTGCTACTCAGAATTAAATTCCCTACAAAACGCATATTTCAGATTCTTAATATTTGGAAAACTAACAGAATGACGCTGTTTTGTAACTTATTTATCGAACGACCCTCGTACCCCTGGCAAAGTCTATATCCGTAATAAAGGCAATGATGTATCGAGATCAGACATTTTCAATAAGTTCACGCAGGCTCATGGAAATAAAATGGCACAGAAAAAAACAAAATTGTTTTTTGGCAAGATTAACTGGTCTGTCAATTTTCAAGGTAGCTTCGTGGCGTAATCGTTAAAATGCTAGACTTACAGTCAAAAGAATAGGTTCAACTCCCATTGAAGTAAACCATCTCGGTATATAATCATCCACCCATGTCAACTCAGCCTTTCATTCCTTCAGGGTAGGTAAATTGACTACTGGTCTGCTTAGCTGAAGATAAGATAAGCACGTTCACCTGTCGGCTGGCAGCTAACACTATGTGATCGCATATGGCAGGTGCCACTCTGCAATTGGTCCCATGAATAGCTATACACAATTTTTAACCTATTAACCTTTTAGTTCAAGCAGTCAAAGATCAGGCTTAGGACAAAGATGCACAGCTTTAAGTGGACGGCTGCATATGTCAGCACTAGACCAACACATTGTTCTAGTCATACGTAACGTTACACTGCTGTATCAATAAACATTTTTAAAATGCCTACAACAAACACAGCAAAGAAAAAAAACAGGTTCTTATCTTCCAACAAAAGCAGCAACGTCACAAACTGAAAAATCACAGAACAGTTTCAACAACCAGAAAACAAGTAGAGAATAAAGAATTGGATGAAACTGAATGTAGTGCAAATAACATTGCTTTGATTCTATTTACACGAGGATGACTTGATAATGTTATGTCATAACGGCACTGGATGAATGTCATTGATAATGCAGAATAGCTTCAGATGGTCAAAAATAAGACAACGCATTTGTTACGCCAGGTTTTGACTGCTGGCCAAATCACCATCCTGAAATGCCACAAAATTATCACATAACATTTACAACATATAAGCAAACATCAAACGTTTAGATAGCAATCAGAACAATAACAGCTCAAACTGTATTTTACAATAACTAGCCACAAATACAAAACTGGACTGTTGAGCTTCGTGCAAGTCTAAGGCTGTCCATGGCAGCTGCAGTGGCATGCTGCGCCATTAACAGCAATGACGTTAGTGTTGGCCAATAGCTATTAACCTAGATAGGCCTGCCTAGCAGCAGCTAATATCAGCAAGGCATATGTCACAATTGCAAATAACCCAAAAATCTGGTTCTTTCAGCTTGACCTTTGATCTATAACCTTGAAACTCAATAGGTTTCTTGTGGTTGTTGAAGTACATGTTCTTGCAAATAACATTGAGCTAAGTGCAGCAGTTCATCACTTGATGTGTTAACAGAAAAAAACAAACAAAACATCGATTGACTGTAACCTCAGGGAATGTCATCAAGCATTACTCGATAATTTAGTAAATTTTCAAAGCTAATCGACGTTTTTTTTCATTCTTCTATTCCATACGTTTCTATCTTGTTTCGTAAGCTAACTACTCGTCAGTTTTCAAGTGCACACATCGACTGAACTTGCCTGGTTAAGTTTCTTGCATTCGACGACATGTTGAAAGACATACTGCAGCACGTCCTTGGCCGAGCGCTTGTTGACAGCCAGCTTGCTGCTGATGCCCAGTATGTCGCCACACTCACGCACATAGTATTCGAGGTCATCCTCTCCGCCTGCACCATACACATCAACGGTAGCAGCACCAGACACCGTAGGTCCTCCGTCCAATACAAAAAAAATTGGGGGCTGAAATTCTCCTTGTACTAATGTCACATATCACGAATGCAATTCTATTAATCTATGCCACAGGCATGTTGTTGATGTTCATCGACCAACTGGTGACACTGCTTAGGCAATTGATATATAATGCTTGGTGTACAGACATGATGCCTCTCCTTCCCAAACCCCTCAAAGGATCTCGTTGAAATTTGAAATTGTTGAAATTTGACTAATTACCACAAAATTGCAACCCGAAGAAGACTACTCAACTTATTTGCCACAAAAAAAACTAAATTAACAACAGGCGGGCTGCAAGACGAGCAAATGCTCATCAGAGCTGCCCATCTAACTAAAACATGGTGTAAACACCTTGACAAATCACATTATAACACTGCAAAGAGAAAGAGAGCAAAAACAATATGTGCAACAAATATTAAAACAACAGATACAACATCGTTTATTAAATACATAAAAGAAGTGCCACAGTAGCACCAGCAACTGACATTTGTTGGTCAGCTGCGCAAGTCGAGCTTTCTCCGATGTAAAGTGCTCATCAAGATCAAAGAGATCAAGCTTCGGAGGCGGCAGTTCCCGGAATGAGGGAGGAAATACCTACAACCAGACATCACAACATTCCACACTCCATATCATCACATTTTGCACAGTCGGCTGTAAAAAAACTGTCCTCTTTTAATTAACTAATGCCAAATGCTATGACGAAAAAAAGCACACAGCATCAAGCTCAGTGGAGTCTTCGTGTTTGAGATTTAAGGTATGCACCACATGAAATCAATGTTACCAATTAAAACAAGTCCAAAAAAACCAGTAAGACCATAAATAAATAATTTACAAGGCATATAATTTCGTATAGGCCTATTTATTGTGTTTTTCTTAGATGTTGCAAGCTGAATAAAATAACTGTGGCTCACAGGTCGGACACTGTGCACCACTGTACCAGAGTTCTTACGAGCTCAAATTGTGTGTTCCCGACCGAATTTGGATGCATGCACCACTTACAAACCCAGAAAAAAAAGCAAGATAGTAAATGAATAACATGCAAGGCACATAATGCCACATAGCACAATTCTGGTGTTTTCTTTTAAACATCACGAGCTGGATAACAACCAGTTGCAGGCTGGATGTGCTAAACACATGGAGAACTGTGCTGCCCAGCATTGCTGTCAGTATATAGCATCATGTGTAGATAAAGCAAGTAATGTAAATGCCAAAAGCAGGTCGAGAACAAGTGACTTACAGCAGGCTGGAGCGGTGGGAGCGGCGTCTCAAACTGAGGCGGGATCAGAGTCAACTGTTCATGCGGCACCTTCAGCTGCTCATATGCCCTGCAGACAATGGATCAACATCATCAGTTAATTTTTGCTTCAGCAGACTACAATGCACATCTAAAATAAGCTGAATCTCAAGAAAAATCTCCTGGGACTGCTACAGCAGGTTTTCAAAAACAACAATACAATAATAAATGACAAATTAAGTAACAACTGTACTAGATAACTGCTAGATTTATATAAAAAAAAATAACTAAAAATGTTGAACATGGCATGTTACTTGATGGCTTTGGGAACAAGACTGGTGTCAAGCCTGTAGAGCGAACTGTCAAAGAGGGTTGTGATATCTCGAGGCACTTCTTCAGTTTCCTGCAGGCATGACTTGACCTGCTCCGCCATCGTGGCTGTGTCTGGCAGATAGTTGTAGTCAGCGATCTAGGCACAACGACACAGCTGATTACCCAGTTATACACAACTCAGTCAAAACAATACAATTAACCTTAAAACCTTTTATCATTCGTAATGACATTCCAATAATTATCTTATCCAAAAGCACAAAAGTGCTGTCATCAGTACAGAATACAGATTGTAGTCAACTCCATCAACATTTGAACAGTTCAGTACAGGCCACTTAAATGAGTAGAAAAAGTTTTATCCAGGCATATCTTGCAGGAAAATAAATAAAATGCAGTAAAAACCAAACAACAAAAAACTATACTATTAAATCAAAAAGAGTTTAGTTTATAAAGGCAATATTGCGACTGTCGAGGAATGCACGGATAACCACAAAATGTCAACAGAATTCTAGAAACGAGCAAGAAGTGGATGAGGTCACCTCTGGATCTTCGGCATCAATCTGATTGAGGTGAATGTCGTCAGTTGTTAGAAAATTGAACACAACATCCTGCATAGACATGCATATACTAGCATCAAACACATGCTGATATACAAACAATCATACATGCAAATTTGTAAATGGCTTAAGTTTTTTAAAGCACACACAATGCAATGCTTATATAGCTAGTGCTATTCATAGAAATCAATCTGACAGCTATGAAACATCACTCACCTGCCATATGTGAATGTCAGAATTACGGTCTGCCACTTGACAAAGGTAAACGTGCCTTACCTTAACCCCAGCCAGACATGCCAGTACTCATATATCTACCCTGGAGGGATGGAAGGCTGAGTTGGCCCGAGTGGTTGGTTATGGGCCAAGATGGTTTACTTGCCAATGGACAGTCATCCATCCAAGTAGTAACTGGACTTGACACAGTGTAACTTCATCAATCAAGACGACCAATGTGCTAGCCACTACATTGAAATGCCAAACACACATACTGTCAGAAGTATATGTGTATGTACACAGATTCAAAGATATCAGTCTTACTAGTATTTTGCTATTTTCTTCCTTGTCGATGTACAGATCACTGAACATGTGACATGATCCTAGCACGGCCAGCTTGCCTTTGCCACCCTGCCATACAGACAACACATTCGTGCAATGATTAAAAACAGGTTCACAGTCCTTAAAACAATAAGTAAACATGGAATAGCTAGCCAGCTAGTGCCAAATAACTTTAACTGCTAAATGCCAATTAGTACCACTAGTTAACCATCTGTTTATCAGCCATCTGCTTGCAAAATCACAGAAAAGTTCTACTTAACACAGTTATTATGAAGTATTTGATACTAATGTACAATTCAACCACAAATTGATCCATTTGGGACATTCTAAAAAAGGTTTCTACTACAAATTACTACAAATGTTTGCTACAGATTCATTCAGCAAAATCACAAATAATAGCGGCCTGCACTTCTGGCAAGCCAGTGACTCATTTGTTTACACTAAACTTATCATGTGATCACAATAGAAACAACTAGCGGCTAATCTCACAAAATAGCTGTAGTTAACTCATGCATTACATTATGGGGTCTTCAGAATTACATCTAAAATTAACTCTTTATTCAGTATCAACTGATGGTTAACTATTAGTTAGTTAAACAAAAAAAATGAAAAAATGACCCAAAGTATACATTGTCATTACACAACCTCTGCCATTACATATCAACGCATCGATGAATTCAGCATAGTTTGTGTATGTTAAACCACGGTCTGAAGTGGTATTAGTCAGTGTTAAACAAACTTATACCACTTCAGACATAATACTAACAGCATTATCACTGTCTGACTAACACACTGACCCTGAGTCCATAAAATGCACAGACAGGTCGATGGAGTGGATATGACACGCTGCCGCTGGACAGTACTGCCACTGCGGGCTTTGCTACGTTCAGTGTTGCACCGAACGGATAAACAAATGTCAGCGCTCTACAGAAATAATCACACAGCACCTCACTGTAATACATGCAGATAACCACTGTATGATGCTGTAGCAGCTTACAATGACAACTACACCGTGTCTCAATAAAAAACGTGTCACTTTTATTTTCGAATAACTCCATGAAACATTGGCCGATTTTGTTATTCTTTGGCAAGCAACAGTATGAAGAAACTTGATGTAAATGACTATAGTCTAGCTCACCTCACCTTAATACTGTTGCTACATTACCTTGTAAAATTCAGAAGTCGTAATTTGGCTGTTTACAACATGAATACAAGGTAGTGGATGTGTCGGCTCGGAAATGATCAACTAAATAGCAACAAACATGAGTAACAGTTATTATCACTCAAAAAGTCTTACATGTTGCATCACATCATTTTTATCTCAGTGTGTGCTCAAAATGCCCGCATCGAGCACAAACGCAAGTGGGCGACGTTGATGCAACTCACCAACAGCATGTTCAATAATGCACAACCGAGAGTGGTTCACTCGCTGTTAATGCATCATTTCAGTTCATCAACATACAATATTAAAACGCATATGATTAGTGTTAGACATGTAACAGATTTTCAACGACTTTGTAATCTCCAGTGATTTTTGAGCCAACACATTCACTCTTCAGTATGGATTCATTATTGTAAATGGCCGAACTACGACTTCTGCATTTCACAAGGTAGTGAAGCAACAGTATTAAGGTGAGGTGGGCTAAATTACAGTCATTTATGTCAAGTTGTTTCCTAATGTTGCACACCAAAAATTATCAAAATTGGCCAATGCTGCACGAAGTTATTCAAAAAATAAAACTGGCACGTTTTTTATTGAGACACGGTGTAGTTACTGAGATACTGGGTAGTTTACAACTGTAATCATTACACTGCATATACAGTTGATAAAACATTGTTGTTGAATTTTTTTCACAACTGCCACTATTAATCTTATTCAAAACTAATGACTAATCGATCATTAATTTTTGATAGAAAAGTTAACTGGTGAAAATTTTCCACTCGTTACCAGTGTGCAATTCCACAATGCAAATTGCAGTCCCACTAAGTATGTCATAATAGTCAAGTGACACTTCTTACGTACTGTGAGTGTCTCATTTCTTCATCAATTATTCCAACTGATTTGCCAGCTGCTTGACTGATTGCCCTGAAACATGCAAAGTACAAAATAAGTTCATCTCACTGCAGCTGAATGCTCTAGTTGAGTCTGAACTCTGTACTAAATTGAATTAATAGTTTACACTGGAAAACGGTTTGTCTGTCAGTATAATCTAACATGCAAACTTAAGAAAACTAAAAACTGTTTCAAACAGAACTGAATCAACAGAAACAGAACTAGAACAAGTGCTGCTATATAAAAAAAACAACTGCTAGTATATAAAAAATCAAGTAATAGCAGAGATGGAAGCATAAAACTACAAAAAAATAAAAAAGACAAAAAAAAACAAAATTGCAAGGAAAACTTAAATGACTAAAAAAATTGTGAGATCAAAAATCTTAAAAGACATATTAGAAGCAAAAAACAATGCCAAATAAGATACATCTGAACCAGTACAACAATTAGTGAGATGCAACCAGTTGTCGTTCCCATCAGCCGTACCTGTTGAGTACTCCATTGGACACAAGTGCTTCTTTAGGGTGAAAATATTTGTAGAAGTGAGCACGAACGACAACATCTGCAACAGATGCATGCATTGCAAGCACTATATTATACAATACAGCGCAGCATCACTAAATGCGGCATCTAATTACATTGGGCAAGATCAAATTTTGCTAATATAGAAGTTTGAGACTAAAGTCCAAGACCAAGTTTGTTACTGAACTTAATTTTGTGAGAAGAATATGGTCCAAGGCCAAACTTAAGATCAAACTTTGATACATTTGACCTGACACAAATAAAAACCAAACCAAAGCCAAATTGGCAACCAGCAAATACATATATGTGCATTTACCAAAACCAATAATTAGTCCGCCCGAAAGCAATAGCTTGCAAAGCGAGCCTATGTTTTACTGCAAATGTCTTATTAAAAAAAATTTTTTTTCAACGCGAAACCTCCAAGATGCATCTGCCGATCAACATGAAATTTTGCACGATAGTCAGTACTAGGCTGAATTTTATAATGCCGGTCCAAAATTTTGGGGGCTCATTCCCAAAAAATTTTACAGGCCAAAAACATGCAAAATGTGGCCCGATTTCAGATGACTTCAAAGTTCGGCAGCAAATATCTCCAGAACGAATGATGATATTCAAAATCGGACAAGTACACTATGTATGGCGATTCCTCCCGCATTGGGCGAAAAAAGTTTGGTGATTAGTAGCATATTAGCCGCAAAAACTTTGGAGCCAGGGAGAGTAGCTTCATGACACTTTGCCTTGTGATGTGCTGCTAGATGGGGGTGATAACACGGGTACAACTTTTGGGGCCACTAATCAGGGAGATTAAACGGTGAAATCAAACCCACCCAAATTGACTTTTTTGGGAGACCATATTTAGGCCTTTAAGGGATGCTGCATCCCTAAATTTTTACAAGCGTTAGAGAATGATCAAGTCTTACTAGTGCACCTCCCAACGAGGATGGGGTCCCCCTTACAATTTTTTTCAAAGGGGGGTCAAAAATTTGCTTAAAATGTAGCGTATTAGCCGCAAGAACTTTGGAGCCAGGGGGAGTAGCTTCATGAAACTTTGCCACGTGACGTGCTGCTAGATGGGGGTGATAACACGGGTTCAACTTTTGGGGGCACTGCCTCCTTAAAATTTGGGAGGGCAAAACACGTTCAAAAATTGGTGCGATTTACAACTTTCGAGTTTGACCACAAATATCTCTGGAACGAATAGAGGTATCGACAAGCGGTAAAAAGCATTATCAACTACAACTAATTCCATGGTGAATAAAAAATTTTGGGTGAACTTTGGTCCACTAACACCAGAGATTATATAATTTTATCCCAATCGGACCTAGGGCGCCTGGCAGACACATTGGGCTTTGCCCAAATTTCTAGTTAGAATTAAATCTTTATCCACATCTTGGCTGTTATGAGGCTATAGTTGGAAGCAACAAGCAAAAGGCATATGAAAATGTAGCTGACCACTATTGACTGAAATGCCATATTGTTCCAGCAGGTAGTTAATATTAGTCTGAGATCGAGACTCGCCGCCTTCGCTCATGAGAACCAGCAAACTGCCACCAGCGTCAACGTACCGCTTAATCACGTCAAACTAAACACACACAACACATCTCATGCTGTGTGGCTCGACAATGAGTGGTTACCACTTAGATGGCTGCAAACAGGTAAACCATCTTTGTGTATAACCAACGACCAAGATCAACTCAGCCTTCCGTCCCTCCTGGGTAGGTAAATCAAGTACCAGGCTGCAAAAATGCAGTTAAGGCAGAGCACATTCACCCGTGTTGTGTGACCTCACATGACAGGTGATGCCTGTAGCTGTTAGATTCCATCACAAGCTATATACAGTTTTAATCTTAAATTTTTACTTGAAAATCTAACTGCGAAGAGTTACTATCTCAATATTAGCCCAACTGAATGTAACCACATTACCCCTAAGCTAAGCCAGTATAGTAATGCAAAAAGAAATGCACAGTAGAACATTAATGTGTCGTAACATATCTGACCTCACTGGCAGTAAACATTTCTCTTGAGCCAGCAATGACAAACACTTTGGCAGATGCAAGCACATCACTGCTAATGGTGTCCTTGTTACTACAGTTACAACATTTAAAACCAATCATTGCATGTTATCACATCACATTACAAAATTTGCAATATACACGTTAGTGTAAGCTTACTTAAACCTTTCATCCAACCAACGGCCACAAAAGCTCTAAAAGCCGAATGATAAATGCACACCAAAAGGGAGAAGATGGGGGAGAGACAATCCCTTTCCTGTATGGGAGTATCACCCAGATGCAACGAGCATCAGAGCCACACTATTTCATGATGCAGCAACTAAAGTGCTGACTGCTGTTTTAGAATATGACATGTCACTGGAGAGTGCAACTCAATACAAAACAAAGTTTTAGCCATTTAAAGTGACAGGGCTACTCACACAGCCACTTTCCAATTCGTCTTCAGCTTGCGATGCAATGACTTAAAACCATTTGTTGGCGTGAACTGCTCCTTCTTCGAGCCATTGAACACAACTGATGTACTCTGACTAGTTTGATTAGACTCTGGACCCTGGACACATCAACTGCTGCCATTAACAATCAGACAACAAAATGATATTTAGGAACACTCACAGGATGGCAGAGGTTTAGAATAATGTAAGCTCCACATTTTTGAAGGCACAACTCTAAATGCTTATAGTGGAAAGTAAAAAAATTAAAGTAATCGAAAAAAGCAGATGAGAAAAAATGAAGAGGGAAAAATGAGAAACTAAAAAATAACACTTAATCCCTAGATTTATTATAATACTAGGCCCACATAGTGATCTTCTTCACACCAAACTCACAGCACAGCTTGTGCTTTGTGATGACCCACGCAACTTTGAAACTTTGACGTTATGCAGCTCATAAGATACATTGGGTCACTTCACTTTTTGACTTAGACTTTCGCTGAGACTTTCGCTGAGTCTAAACTTCGGTCTAAGTACCTACTAAAGTCAAAAAGTGAAGTGATTTCGCTGAGACTTTTCGCTG
>Ga0056128_1002318_pt1 | contig 22445 bp, 15 predicted proteins | sample WorMetLIZISLAND2_FD_71113 | JGI IMG/M metagenome (GOLD analysis project Ga0056128, IMG submission 71113) | Marine gutless worms symbiont microbial communities from Max Planck institute for Marine Microbiology, Germany - Olavius geniculatus... ... | reverse complement strand
GCGGATTTTTCACGGGGAAGACATTTTAATGTGACACCGGCCGGTGGTGACGTGATATACAAAGACAGAACTGTCGTGCTAGTGCCATAATATAAACCGAATCTGCGACAGCGGCGGCGGATACGTTGTAAACGTTAATTGCTGCACGTGTATAGTCGACAGAGAATAAAGTTGCCTGCAATCGCCGGTAGTTCTACTTATAGCCGATGCTGCTATGTATAACGCCGGCACAGGCACGGGTTTATATTCAATCGCCGGCCTATGGCCTGCTCAGCAATATCGTATAGGACTAGGATTATCCGGGCCTGTGATCGCCGACGCAGTACTTTTATGTACAGTCACGAGCCCACAGAACATTATCCCGTCAAGCAGTCCAGATAGCAGAATATTGCCCAGTGGCTAAATGCTCGACCAACGACTACATGGGCGCCATGACTTCGTCCACGAGAATATGCGGTACTAACTGGCTTATCAATGTCTGTCCTTGGTTAGGCTTAAATGGCCGTAAAATAATTGCTGGTCATCCCTCATTTAAATCGCACGTGTCTTAGCTCCATATAGTCTGCATCACATCGATCTAATCTACGGGGGAGAGTGTACCGTATAGTCCAGTGGCGGATCCAGAAGTTTGGAATAGTGGGGCGGACGGGTAGGGGATGGGGTTTGTGCCGCCTCCCCAGAACATTTTTGAAAATTTTATCCAAACATCATGCATTTTGGTGCAAAATTTTCCCTTGTTTTAAGATGCATCCGGTCAATAGGGGGCGCCCCCGCCCCTCCCCTTGAATCCGCCACTGCCGTATACATCAGAAACGCGGGCGAAATAAGGCGACAAAGAACTTGGTGCTGGCCCATTCAGAGAACGATTTAGAAGTCAGTGCTGGCAGACAATCGAATAACTGAAAATTTATAGATATCCAGAAATATTAAACATATGAGCGTTGATGGTGGGAAATGGCAACCAATATCTGGTACGTACTGTACAGTCAAATGGCTATAAGAGCACTGGAAAGCGACAGCTTAGCTTCTGCGGGTGGCAAGCTAAAGACGGAAGCCAGTGCCCACCCAATGGACGGCGTTACCACGGGGCGACCACACGCGCGCGCACAGCACACAATCAGCTGATTGAATACGCGGCCAGCCAACTGGAAAAGCGGCAGAGAAACACAGACAGAGACGCAAAGATAAACGCAGCAGCACAAAGCACTACAGAGAATGGCGGAAACGACGACCTGCACTCTGCTTAGACGTGTGCAGTCACAGAAGAAGCTTACGGGGCGGGGCGATGCTGACGCCATTCTGTGCCTGTCCAAACATGCCGCTCACTCATGCTGACAGTGGCTTCTATCCCCCCAAATCTGGAATCAAAATCAGGCGCAACTTCCCCTCCAGTTTCTTTTGGGCTGAGGTTCCCACCCCAATTTCTGACTCAAGTTTTCCCCTCCATTTTGGGCTTCTTTTTCCTCTACAGAGAAGGTTTGTTAAGAGTGTAGTTTGCCCAGTGAAAAACTGAGAGGCCGGGAAGTATAAAATAGAAAAGAAAACTTTTTGTTAAAGGCACAGATTTAATAAAAAATAGGGCGAAAATAAAAAAAATATGGGGAAGTTTTGTTAAGGGTGTAGATTGCCCATACGCCAGTCGGGTGGCGTTTTCAACGCGAAACGAGGGGCTTCCGGCATGCAAGCGGCTGACTGGGCCAGTAAACGACGTTCAAATTGTGTCCAATTGAGACTATTGAGTTGACCAGACACAGCATTGGTGACTGCTGCTACAGCTGCTGGCTCGGCTGTCCATGCACTGGACGTGACGTCACTCATTCATCAGTGGGGCATCGGTCAAATCAACGGCGTATTCAGCATGAAGTGTGCATAGGCCTACTCAGGGAGGTCTATTCTACAGCGCTGGCCAGGCCAGGCAAGGCCAGCACCATTTCAAGTTCCAACAACGGTGTTTGATTATCATGGCGGCCGGACCGTTAGCAGCAAACACGGCACCAAGAAGCGATTCCCTAGAACTGTGGCGTACCGTATAGGGCGGCTGAGAGGCACGGCGTCTGCAGGATGGAGAGGACCGTTTGAGAGCATTGGCAAACTACAAAGTACGCCGTCCGTCCGTCGGATCACGACACACGGTACTGACTACTCAGCCGAGCGACGCAGTTTACTAACAGCCGCCACCCCCCACAACACAAGACAGCTTTAAGACTTATACCCCGTTTACACGATCAAGCAATCATCAGGCATACATCCAGCAAACACTGAGCAGTTTGAGCACACGACGTGCATGTGTATTTTGAATGCATTTGCTGGATGTTTGCTCGATGATTGTTCGATGTTTGCTTGATCGTGTAAACGGGGGATTACCAGAGGCGTCGTTGGGGTTAAAAAGCAGGCGGGGAAGGAAGTTGCAACTTTGCGACAGACACTTAATCAAATTTCTGACAGAGAAGATTATGAGTGCTCATAATTATAACTCTGCCTCATAATTTCACAAAAATGTGGGTCTGTGAGCCCTAATTTTGCATTTTTAAACATAAAATTTACGAAAAAGGAAAAATTTTTCAACAATTTTCCGACAGCCCAAAATTTAAGGGGCAAAATGGAGATAAATGGTCCCCTGCAACCCTCCCCCGCCACAACATCACTGAGCTTTACCAATCTGCATACAGCGCGTAAAGGCGTTTTTACTGGCTGAAGTTTGTTGCGATTATCGTTTATTATCTCCGCCAAGTGTGAACGTCCGTCGTTCGGTGTTGTGACGTCTGTGTACACGATGACTAATAATAGCAATGACGTCATTGCACCAACAGCGCAAGCAGCAACGCCGGCTATTGCATTAACCTCCCTCCCCTGCAGCGAGGCGGCTCTTCCTTCTGCCTCCCCTTTCCTTGTGTTCACATCGCTTCACTTGGCGGAGATATGCACTCTCACGAGCGCTTTCTAGTTAACTATCATATCATATCACGTTTTCACTCAATGGGAACTGTTTGCGATGTGCGTACAAACGAGTTATGACTAAGCACAAAGCTGGCATCTTTATTTGATTTTCACCGGCTTCAACGCAAACAGGCGCCCGGCGGAGAATCCTTGCACAAGGCAACAGCAGCAGCAGCAGCAGCGACAGTCAAGCCAAATACAGCACAGTCGTACTGTACAAAACACACACAACTGGACTGAGTGTCTGGCTTTGCTGGCAGAGCCAGGATCGACCAGTAAAAGTGCGACGAGAGGTATCCTCCCTAACAAAAATGGGTACGCCAGGAGACACAGTTCAGCTCCAAGATTTTTTCCCAACTTGTATATACACTTTGGCAATGTTTCCAAGAGAAAAATTAGCTTAAAATTGTCACGTACACTAGATGATTGTGATTTATGGAATCCTATGGGACACGTGCCCCCCCTACGGCTACGTCAGTGTCTTGGCTTCAGAGACTTATCTGTGATCGGCGGATTAGGCTTGGAGGTGTCTCAGCAAGCACGTTGACTATAGACGGATCTCGGGGTAATAATCTGCGGACCGAATCGACGAGGGTCCCAGTGGAGTAGAAAAACGTGAACTTGGGGCCTCGCCTCCCTTCCCCTTCCTTCCCCCTTTTCTCCCCTCTCCTTTCTTTCCGTCCCTTTGTCTCCTTTCTTAATCCCTTCCCTTTTCTTTCCCTTTTCTCCTTCTCTTCCTCTCCTTGGAAGACCGTAAGATCGAGCTAGGAGACTTGTAGCAATACTGTAAGCTCCCCCAGCAGGCTCTGGGGTGAAGCCAGAGCCAAAATCGAATTTGGTGCAGGTGCACTGTAGCTTAAAAATACGACAGCTGGTGGCTGCATTTACTGCAGTTTAAGCGCGTGCTAATGTCTTGTCTTGGTGGTTAGTGGGGGGACTGGGGCCCTTCCCCCGTCCCCTTGGTACGCCACTGCGGGTTCCTGGTCCGTTAACCCAGTCGTGGATTGAAAGTGGCGCCAAATTTACCAATTCCACTCATCACACCAATGGCTGGACCACCCACTTTGCATTGACATGACGTCAGATGTTGCCACTGAAACATGAAACATGCAGTTTAACCACACTTAGCTTGCCCTGCTACCGTTTTCACAGTTTTCGGCTGCAGTCGTGCGTCATAAAGCAAACAACGGTGTAGCCTGGGCAATCTAAGCGTGGTTTAACTACGATACCGCACTGTCTGGAGTGGTATAAGCTCGGACTGCGTCGTCGCATATACACTCCAGCAGTGCAATATCTAGTAAAGAAATACAAGAGGACAGCAGCCAGCCAATCAGAAAAGGCACTGCGCATGCTGCTTTCAAGACATCCCCATACATCAAATGAAAAGAAATGCAACGCCAAAGTCGCTAAAGTCAAGAGCAGACAAGCAACATTGATTTCTTCAACGAACAACAACAGCTATGTTTCTGTTTATACTATTTATAGCTAACCATTATTTCGCAGTTTACATGCATAGTCATGCAAACTATTTGAAATGACTGGAGCACCAGAGCACCAGTTCAGGAAAAAAGTCGGGTGTGTGCTTTGCTTCTGTGTTCTGCAATACTTTTTTGCCTCAAACTTGGCAAGTTTTCCATTCACAATTTCACATTGCGTGCCATGCACGTTTACTTACTTACTTAACCACATCAAGATTCAATACACTGCAAGTTACTTATTAACAATAAAGTCACAAAACCAACATTCTGTTATGCAACACGGAGCAATTAGCAGGCTTATTTCACCCACAAAGCGAGCGACAACGGGGGAAGGGTTCGGCGCTACAACAGGGTGAGGGAGGGGTCGACGACAAACAATCACCCCCACCCCGAAGACACGCAATTTGGACATCGTGGGCAGTGAGCTGAGCACGTACTATCTACAATTTACATCACCAAGAATTTGCCAGAAGCGCGCGACGGAATGAGCGGGGATTTTAGCGTTGCAAAACGCAGACCGGGCGCCCGGACAGGCGTCAGAGCTAGCAAGAACGACGTTGAAATGACAAAATGACATCGTCGACATTAGCGTCATTCAAGCAGACTCGTAGTCGTCGTCGTCGACAAAACGAAATGATTTCATCACGCAGAGGGCAGACCAGACCCGCGGACCGACGGACGGACGCTAGCCAGGCAGGCAGGCAGTCCCGCGGCGCCTCGCCCGGTCCCCCGAGGCAGCGTCCTGACCGCCGGTCCGCCTTGCAAGCTCTCCCCTCCCTTCTTCCCTCCACGGTCTACCTCTTTGCCACTTTTCTGACAGAGGACGCACCACCCCCACCCACCCACCGACCCAGGACGACGACGGCGAATTACTCCACGAGATTGCAGCAGCAGCAGCGGCAGCGGTGTTGGTCGGTCGGCATCGTCCAGTCCTGCAGTCAGTTGCAGTGGGCATTCATCCATCTTACACAACGACAGCACAGCCCCACGTTGGGCGCCAAGCCGTCAACAAAGCTCATCACCCTACAACTGCACGCTACGTTCTTCTGCAACGCCATCTCTTCCATGATGGGCCGCCAAGATACGGGCACACATGGTCATCTGATAACCAACCATTCTTGCACCAGTTGCCACAAGTGGACCACGTTATTAACAGAACTGTTTAGATGCCAAAACCAGGTGGCCCCAGGCTGAATAAATCTAAAATTGACTAAAGAATGAAATATTCAGAGTTCAAAATTTCAAATACACTAAGCTTTAGTCTGAGCAATGTAATATAAAAATGTAAAAAAATTCCAGAAAAAATTAAAAAAAAAACGTTTAATAAAAAACGTTGGCCATAATTGTTTAATGTCTTGCCTAATGCTGTAGGTGCAATATATTTGGAACTATAGTTGAGATACAAAAAAAAGTTATTTAATTTCAATTCAACTGTGTGGTCACAAGACCATAGCATTAGACTAACCAAATATACTAGATGAAAAACTTACTTTTTATTAGGTATATATGGACTAAGTAAGTAAACTAACATCACTACGACCTATTAATTCATTGCTGTGGTTTCAAAAGTGCTTCTCAAAGTTCTTGATAAGATTTTCAACGAATGTTGGGAAAAATAAAAAAAAACGTTTAAAAATTGGGTTTATAATTGGGCACAACCTGACAATAAGGGTCATGGGAAAAAACTAGTTTCACAACCCTAGTTATGCATCAATATTTTCTACAAAACGGTTTTTAGATGCTGGTCTGCAGAAAAATTATTCAAACAGATCAGTTTTCAAAGTTTCCAAATAGCTTCAAAAAGGCCAAATTTTTCATCAATAGTTAACCCCCTAAAAACCACATTATTCCAGCATTTTGTTAATTTTACTAACTGCACAACTCTAGTATTAAACAAATGAACAATAATGTAATTTCTGATGTCACCTAGCGTCCTGTGAGTGACATCATCAGTATATATACTGTGGCACACTTGGGTGCGTTCGGCTGGCACAACATGTTTCTCTGAAAATTACTTCACGCTTTCATTTCATTAGATCAGCGTATTATTAATTGATGTTACATTCTACACATATTCTATACATACACATATTCTACACATAAACGTTTTTTGGTGCGACTTGGTCTTTAACAAGACACTGACACCAGATACATTATAGTCTACCTAAAATACGATAAACTACGAGGGGCATTTAATAACTTACAGGACTGTTCCTCACAGTAAGCACACAGTGACAGTTTAAAACCAAAACTAATATGAAGTTGTACAGCCACTATTGTACATCACTTACCGTTGTTTCATTTATGATGTAACGCTGTGACGTCATTATTATTAAGATATAAATGATGGGCGTTGACATTTGGCGCATGCAAAGAATAATCATAAAATTTTCTAATCGCAGAAAACGTAGCAAGTGCTAAAATTTATTGTAGATTATCTCCAGTAATCAGCAGTGACACTTCATCACGTCTGAAAGTATTTGAATAGTTTGCCCACTTTTGCAGTGATCATCAGTCGGTGATGATGTCAGTGTTGGAGCACTGCATATGGCAAAAACGGTCAGCTGAAGACAAAGCATTTTTTGGTTTACTTAAAGAGTTGTTCTTGCAGACTTTTTTCTCGAAGGACATATTGTGAATAAAAAATATTACTGTGCATAATTATTGTCCGACTGATTACAACCAGCAATTCGCAGCAATTGGCCAGGTTTGTTGCAGAAAGGTGTCATTCTTTAAAATGGCAGTGCCCCACCATGCAATAGGCCCATTAGATAGTTAAGAAAATTGAAAAGATGGGCTGGGAACTGCTACAGCATTTGCCATACAGCCCAGATTTAGCTCCATCTAATTTTCATTTGTTTGGACCACAGAGTGAATCACTTGAAGTCATTAAGTTCAAGAACGATGAAGATATTCTACAGCATTGTGTCTGGAAATTTCAACATGGTGCCAACAAAAACTTAATGCTACGGGTTCCAGCTGACTTGTAGAACAATGGAAACACTGCAGTGACCTGCAGGGAGAATATGTTGAAAAGTAACATAACTGTCAGAAATGTGCGATTTACAGTCGTTGTATTAAGAACGCAGTCCTGGAATTTATCGAATGCTCCTTGGAATTACCCATGCCAACATATGCAGCTGCAACACATACAGATACAAATATGCACAACAAATCACGTGTTCTGAGTCACAGTAAACATTCATTTTCTGCAATATTAACGACAAACAGACATCAGATAGACATAACAAAGAAAAGTTTTGTAATATGATGTTTAAAATTATATGAATGAAGTAGGCTAACTATCCATTGTATAAAAATAGCAACCGACTGACCAGCTCTTAATGCTGCCATGCGCTGGTATTCCGGCTCTTGGAGCCATTTCCACATCCGACGGAATGTCTCTCTCCCTGACTTCAGCTTGCTCCATGGCTTCGGATTGCGGAGGAGATCACTCAGAGTACCTTGGCTGCGACCGAGGATTCGCTGAGCAAACACCGCCTGCGGAATGCTGTATCTTTTTAGCTCGCTGCTGACGTGAAGCGCAACGTCACGTGTGCTGATTTCCTCGCCGCACGATGACATCTTATTTGCCGACGCCGACATCGTCATGTATTCAGCGGCATCGTGTTTGACGTCGGTGGACGATGATGGCTGGTCTGGTGAACTGGCACGGCACGGTAGTGTTGCCGTTGGTTGATCAACTGGGCGCAACGGCAGCATGCAGCCAACACGTGCACTGCAAACATCACCGCCATGAGGAATGGCGTTATTCTCAACCCCATGCGGCACTGTGCTAGCTACCGCCTTCAACTGCTGTCCACCTGGCAACGGGGAGACGAGCTGGTGGTGACTGTTTGCATATACCGATTGCCCATCACCGAGAATGGCCGCCTCGGACTGCGAAGGATTCATTAAAACGGCACCATTGTCAAACTCCGACTTGCAGATCGACATCTGCTGGGGGACGGCTGCTAAATTCTGACCACCACCGCTGCCGCCACCGTACCGCATGTAGTGTGCTGCGGCAAACACGGACGAGTCTATCCGACTGTCGGGGCTGTTGGGAAGTTGCTGCTGCTGCTGGAAGGTTGGAGGACACACCTCAACTTCATCCTTCATCTGATGGTAACTGTATGGTGGTGAATACGCTTGCATGCCGGCATGGCCAGCATCCCTGCCGGGTGGCACACAACTGCCGCCGTGCATAAGAACCACGCCAGATCCAAGCCGCTCCGATACAGCTGATATCGGCGGAAGCGGTTGGAGAGGGGTGAGAGTTGCATACGTGCTGTCGGCTCCGTAACGATCTCCGACGTTGAAGTCTAGGCCTGACCGGCAGCCAAGCGCATCCATCATGGCTGAGTCGTCTCCGTCGTCCTGGCCAGGTGCTGCAATGACTTCAGCAGAGCGCACTGGGTGGTCCAGCTGTAACACGGGCCGTGACGTGTCGATGATCAGACCACCACCGTTTTCCAGCGGTTCAGCGGGCACACACACATCAGAGGACCCTCCAGCGGACACCGGCCAGCAGACGGACAGTGTCTGATCAGCGGGAAAACCAACAAGAGGCGGACGACGATCGGACGACGGCGAGTCGGTGGCCGCCGCGACGAGGCTTGTTGGGAGGGGCTCACACGGTGGTACGCGCTGGACGCCTGCCGAGTTTTCAAGCGCACGTTCGCCGGGCGATGGGCGGCTACTGTTTGGCTTGTGCTCAGCCATCACCGTCGGTCGTTGCAAATCACAAGGTAGACACGGCGATTATCGATTACCTCGGTCGATCCAATCGAACTCCACCATCACGACGACTCCATGTTGTTGTGGGCGTGGTCTGTTGCGCGTAGTGATTCGCGCATCTGTTGAGTGAGTTGGCCATTCGTTAGCCATAGAAATGAGTTCCTATAGCTTTTGTGAAGAAGAAAAAAATTACGGTTATCAATTTACATAGGGATACAGCAGGAGAGCACACTGAGCAGATTCCTTTACGACTTTAGTAAAGATTTAATCTAAATAGTGCACAGTGCACACAGCACATTAGTCGTAACTTCGATAACTTGTACAAAAAAATTCAGGTATGGATCCTGCTTACTGTTATTTTTAAGTTCAATTTTAGCCACAATTTACAGTAAATTATGACGTAACTGTGGTTACAGCATTATAGACGACTGCAAAAGCCTACTTCCAGGCACACACTGTTATGTGATTGTAAACTCCGTGAAAAAAATTGCTATTCATTGCAGTTGTTAAATTATCTTTGATGTCTTGGTAGTGAAAAAAATGCCGATTAAATGGCATTGATCAGAGTGGGTGCGGATTATGTAGCAGCAGTATATGGAAAACATTTAGCAGCGTACAGTATTAGGTAATTGTATTGTGATGTGAGAATGAAATGTCATTTAACTGTCCTTGTCATGTCGGGAGATGAAAAGTCGGCGTGGTCGTGTCACGCTGTACTGCTAATAATGATCCCTCTCTTCTCATTCATCACATAATTATTCTCTTTTTTACATAAAATTTTTGTGTTTTATTTATTGAAAGTTATTTTGAAAGCAGCTAGGCATAAAATTTATTATTATTGCTGACTGACGATGAACTGATGCTGAGATCTGCTGCACGGCGCATTTAACCCCTAGAAAAGGGGAAAAAAATTGTTAACATTTTTCCCCCACCCAGCGTAAACTTTTGGGATCTGAAATTTTACTTGTATATGGGCCCGGTAGTGCCCTATCTGCAAGAAAAATTTTCATGCCCCCATCTCCCGTAATGGGGGAGATATACGTTTATCAGATTACCCCAAAGTTTCACGTGCTGCTAGCCTTTGACCTCCCCTACAATCTCTGAAAATTTGGTGAATGTAAAATCCATATTTTTTGCTAGACCAAAAAACACGGGTTGAGCCCATGGCAGGTCTAGGCATAGTAGATTTCCTTTAAAATGGAGTCTTTATATTGTGTTGGATACTCCTTCACAAATAATATTTTTATTTGCAGGAACCAGAACTCTTAGTGCAAAGAGATGCATAATGGGGATTGTGATATGGCAAAGAGATATTTTGTTTAAGAATAATGTTAGGGATAGGATTTGTGACAAATGGCGGTATACTTGACGCAGTGAGTATTGGAAGTAACTGTGTATGGACTTCCCATACAGTTGCTTTGTACTCACATTTGCCATTTATTTGTACACTAGTTCACTAATGCTGATGTTAAGGATAATTATCGGTCTATTATTTCAGTGCATATATTAAGTTAGGGATGCTGGTTATATGCGAATATGCGATCGCATATTTTGCCCAAACTCGAATATCACATATTTTTCCACATATAATGGCCTTTTCAAAACTGCACATGCAAAAATTATACCACATGTGCAAAAATTTGCATGTATGCCGCATATTTCTGTATGTGCGATCGCATTTTTTAGCATTTTCCTTGTCCAACATTATCTTAAGACTGTTAAATATTTTAGCAACAGACGACTACCTATATTTACAATTAGACATTCAATAAATTGAAGTGAAAAATGCCCAAACTGTGCAGAATAGGCCTAATAATGATTATGATTATGATTTTGCATCACTCGAAGTTGCACATGCAGGAAATATGTGCATATATGCCACATATAATTATGCACCGCATATTATCCTGCATATTTTGCTTCAAAAAGTTCGCATATTTTAAGCGAATTTTCCGCTATGAACCGGCATCCCTATTAAGTGTTTTTGTTGTTTGCAATGCTTGTAGGTCGGAAAAGGTCATAGAGTGTAGTGTTCCTGTACCGAGTGATACAGCCTCCAAGAGTCGGTATGCATTTTGTAGTTTTGTGTGATTCTCTACTATGCATTGAAACAATGTACATGGTCATTTTTATGACCATCTTTATGGCTAGTTATGTGTTATTCATTAGAGGTCTCCAGGGAAGCCTTTATCACTGTCATAAATATAGAGCCTTGATGAACTGTAATTGGATCGCTTTTACATGGTAGATATTTGCTGTATTTGACCATTTTATATAAATTAGATGGGGACAGTATGAGATGTTATTTCTTAAGATACCATAACACGTCAAAGTCTGAAGAGAGTTGACAGCAACAATTTGTAGAGCTGTATGACTGTTTATCTGTTTTCTGTTACTCTGTTATCTGTTACTTGTTGCAGAGACAAAGACAGTAATAGTTTCATAGTGGCAGCTGAATTTGATGCTTCAGCAAAATTCTTTGCCGCCTGTACTGATTGTAAGCAGTTATTGGTGTGGGATGTCGAAAAAGAATGGAAACTACATAGTAGCAGGTTTGTATAAACTCTTGACTTTTGCTTGCATTTATTAATACTGATAATACAGGGTGTGCCAAAAAAATGACCCAACTTGTTTTTGGCAGAACTTTGTCAAATCTGTTCCAAATTTGATAATCTTTGGCAAACTGATAGCCAGGACGATAGAATTTTGTATGTCATTGCACTGCTGTTAAAATGCAGATGCTCCAAATCATTGCATAATGCTGAGTTGTTGTCTCTGTAAAAGTTCTAACGACTTAATTAAAAACACAAAGAACTGAGATGTAATTTATTCAGCAGAATTGTGAGTTTCTGTAACAACTTGCTTCCAAATTATCAGAATTTATGTCCAAAGTGTATGCAGTGGCTTAAATGTGATGACACTGTTGATAGTGGCATTAACGGTCAACTGATCAAAATGCACAGCACTCATTCATGGATAAAATGTGTTTCTAGCTCATCAGTTAGTTATTTTGTTATCTGCTATTTGCAGCATAGAAATGTTTAATGCCACACAATTATTACATCACATGGCACTCTGTCAAATTGATAACAAAAAACTGAGCAGTTTGATATAACTGATAATTATCGCATAATGTAACAATTTGGGGCATCTGCCTTTTACATGGTAGTGCATTGACATTCAGTACATGAGGTGGACAGTGAGCATACCTTACACAACTCTATTGTCCTGGCCATCTGTGTGCCAAAAATTATCAAATTTGGTGCAGATTTGACAAAGTTCTGACAAAAACAAGTTGGGTCATTTTTGGCACACCCTGTAATTCACTGATTTACTGGGTATATTATTAACAATTTCTCACCAGCATTTATTTCACTGCACATGTGTTTAGTGTATTTCTGTGTTACATCTGTGAATGTTCTAAGGCCTGCTTCTCACTTCTGTGTGATTTTGATTTGTTTTGTCGACTTATTCAATTATTGTAATTTCGTTTTAATATTTAAGACCATTGTACAAGTGTTACGTTGTCATGGTCGTATTTGTAAGAGTATCACTGCATGTACTAGGTTATTGCCTCGGCGACCAACTGCCTTGGCATTTACAAAATGTGGAAGTTACGTGATCGTTGCTGACAAGGCAGGAGATGTGCATCGTTTTTCAGTGTCTGGAGATTCTGACGCATCCGACCCACATACTTTTAGCAACTCCCTTCTGTTAGGTCACGTGTCTATGCTAATGGACTTGGTATGTACTATTTGTTATATACTGACTTAGTCATATTGTATTTCTGATGAAGATTGCCCCCACCCACATGGAATTATTATTTTAGTGCTTGAGAGAGACTTTTTATTAGATGCTGCTGCGATAAGGTGTCGAAATTGAATTTTATTAATTAGTTTCTTTTTAAACATGTTGCGCGGTTTTGATGGAGATGGTGGAAATGGTTTATTCGTTTCTAAATGGTTATAATCCCATTGTCTCATTTCATTCCGAGCAGGTGTATTGTAGCAAACCCTGAATAAATATATTTATTTGTGTTGAAATGAGCTGAAACTGTTTTACTGCATAAGAGTGTGGGAGCATATATTAGTCTGCCTGGAAACAATAGCTAGTTTTTGGAGTAGACTTATGTTTACTGCAGATGTTTTATTCTTTTTATTTTGCCAAGGTATCTGCAAACCCCATAACCTGATCGCAGCAAAATTTTGCACAATGATCAGTAGTAGGCCGACTTTTATGATGCAGGTCGAAAATTTCGGGGGGCTTCCTCCAAAAATTTTAGGGGCCAAAAACATGCAAAATTTGGTGCGATTTTGGACGACTTCAAAATTTGACGGCAAATATCTCAGGAACGGATGAAGATATTTAAAATCGGTCAAGTACCTAATCGACTGCGATTTCTCCCACGTTTGGCAAAAAAAGTCCAGTTAACTTTGCTCCAGTATCTGCAGAGATCTGAAGGTCAAATCGTACCCACACAAATAGACTTTTTCGGAAAACCATATTTTGGCCCCTAGGGAGTGCTGCACCCCCAAATTTTTACACGTGCTAGAGAATGACCAAGTCTTACTAGTGCACCCCCCTATTGGGGATGGAGGTTTCCCTCACAATTTTTTTTTCAAATGGGGTCAAAAATTGGTATAAAATTTAGCGTATTAGCCTCAAGAACTTTGGAGCCAGGAGGAATAGCTTCATGAGACTTTTTCACGTGATGTGCTGCTAGGTAGAGGTCATAACGTGGGTACAACTTATGGGGGCATTGCCTTCTTAAAATTTGGGAGGGCAAAAAGACATCTAAAATTTAGTGCGTTTTACGACAACTTTACTTTGACCACAAATATCTCTAGAATGGATAGAGATATCGATAAGGTGAAAATGGCATTATTAACTACTATTGCTTCTGTATTGAGCCAAAAAATTTGGTGACTTTTGTCCACTAACACCAGAGATTACGTGGCTAACGTTTACCTACCCTGAGTCAACAGCGCGCATTCTGCGTACCTAATGCGTTTCACTTCAAGCCATGTGACTTTGCAACCGGAGGAATTTTCGCCCCTGAATTTCCCTCCCATTCGTCCTTACAGCACTGGGTGGACTCACGTTGAGCATTAAGAGCACTGACTAGTGCTTTGGTTGACATATCATGGACAGTGGCTTATAACCCCCCTCTCACCTCCCAAATCTCAGATCTGGAACCGAAATTGGGCACAAGTCCGTCCTTCCCCTACTTTTGCGCTCAAATTCCCTTTTTTCAAGCTCCTTGCCTCTCCCCCCGTCCGCTCTCTTTTTCTTCGCATTTTTCTCCTTACTCTTCTTTTCTGTACTTTATCTTTTTTTCCCCATGTGTACATTGCCTGGTGAAAAATAGGGGAGTTATGATCTACACCCTTAACATAACTTTTCTCCTATTTTTCCGTGGGTGCAGGTATTGGGATGGAAGATCCTGATCACGGATGTTGAACATCTTTTCCTGTGTGTGCGTATACGTAGAAACTCTCTGCAGAAGACAGATACCTCGTGACATGTGATCGTGATGAGAAGATTCGTGTCTCCTGTTATCCGAATGCATACAATATTCACAGCTACTGTCTTGGTCACACAGAGTATGATCAATCCTACATTTTGCATACTCACATTAGCTTAATCTGCATAATGTGTATCAATACAGATTAAAAACATACTGGTATATTAATCAAAGTTGTGTTTGATATTGACAACTCAGATATTTCATGCTTTTAGAAAACATTTTTGTTCTCGTCATTTGGTAATTTTTTTAAAGTTTAGGTGTTTAATGGTATCACGACTTCGTCGACTACAGTACCTACACTGCAGCTGGTTTTGTGAATTTTTGTTATATTTACCATATATACACAGTGATGCCTATTGGATGTTGTGGCACCAATCCGTCATTGTTGGAGCTGGATTTTTTACAAGCCAGATTTCCTTGCTGTCATAAACCAAAAACACCAGAATTATAGATCTCATTGTCACTATTTTATTTTATGATGGTTATTATAAATGTTGCAGATATGTCACTCGGTTATGTTACTTTCCTGCTGATGATCTTCTCGCCTCGTCGTCTGGTGTACGTACAGTTTTACTTGTTTTTTAGACATGTGACGAGTTTCATATTTGCATTCGACAACATGTGAATATTGACCACTTTTCAGCTATTCGATATTCGATGAATAGTTAAGGCACTTCTGTCGAATGCGAATATTTCATTTTATACATCTTGACTGAATTTAACTAAACTTTTGATAGAGTATTCTCGCTGAAGAGAACATAGAACACTCTAGATGTTTCATTTTCTTAATTGAACTTGATTGATTAACCTGAACTTTGCCTTAGATACTGACTTTTTTCTGACTGAACACGAACAACTACTTTGGATGTTTTGCTATATTCAAATACAGGTGTAGCAAATTTTCCTTGAGGCTGAATAACCATTCGCATTTGTATTCATTATTCGACGAATAGTAAATCTAATATTCGCATTCAGAGAATTCGAATATTTTCCGGCTTCGTCACATCCCTAGTTTTTTTTGGGCTACTTACTTTTGTTTGTAGCAATATTGCTAGTACTTAGTGCTACTACAACTATCACTAACTGGTAAATAGCCATTACCCAGGTACATACTTGCCATTGTTTTTTTTGCAGTAATCTGCTTGTTCAGTTGGCTTGTGAAAGTCGTTTCTTAATATCATCGAAATGCTTGTAGCATTTGCAACTTTATCTGCTTTCTTCAGATCAACGTGAATGTTGTTCTTTTTCAAGTTGACCACTGTGTGTATTCATTCTCTTTCTCTTGGTTTTTTCCCAAAAATTTTTCTCTCTGATGTGTCATGCAGCATTCAGTGTCCTGAAGTCGGCTGATGATTGATACGTACAGGTGGTTGCAGTGCTGTCCAGTGGTTAACACGTTGTGTCCGATGAACATGGTTGCCCTATGACACCAGGCTTGCTTAGTTCCTGGATGGGTGACTTGTCCTTGGACAGGCAAACCATCTTCATACACCAGGTGGCCCAAAACAACATCCTGAACATTTGCATGCTTTTTGCAGCAGAGTAGTCAAAATAAATCAGCAGAAAAGCATGTATGAATGGGCAAACATCTTCAAATATGTTTAGGAATTTTCACTTATAACAATTCCGTATTAGCCGAGTTACAAACAAAATAGTGTTACACATTATAAAACAAATTATGCAAGCAGCTCATCATTTACGTTGCCACTCTTATGCAGGCTACACCAGAACCTCACAGTAGGCCTAATCATGAATCAGCTCTTCAGCAGAAAAAGTGCTGAATAAGTCTTCCATTCTACTTTGCCATTGCTGATAAAAGCTTTTTTCACTGCAGCATGGCTTTTCTGATTCCGACTGTCTGATGGCGACATCATGCCATTTGTCTCTGATAACATGCTGAAGATTTCGAAGTTTGCAAATGGTTCACACTTTTTTCACGGACAGTTTCTTGCAAGACGTCTCAAACTGAATAGTCCAGTGAAGTCAAATCTGGCAAATTTATTGTCCATTCTTGTGAGCTGATTGAATCGGGCTTGTTGTCTTGAAGAAAATTTTGAGTTGCTTTGAAGCAGTGTGATGGAATGCTGTCTTTACATAATTTAATTTTAACTTGCCTTATGTCATTAAGCAACACTCAGTGACATTATTAATGACATCACAAAAATGTATAAGTGAGTAAGAGGACATATTGATCTACAAATGTGCAAAAAATTTATTTCCATATAGTATATGTGCCATTATAGTTAGCAAAGTTTGTACATTTTTATGGGCCACCCGGTATAGTCAACTCAGCCTTTTACCATTTCAGGGATATTGAAATGAGTATCACGTTTTGAACCGAGTTGTAATTAATAAACATGGTGAATATATTACAGTACTATGACTCTAGCTTAGGCAGATATGCTGCTCATTCTCGTAGGTCAAAATTAAGTCGCTGACTAGTGCTTGTGCTAAGATCCGTCAAATGAACCAGGTGAACTTTTGTAGTGGCTGTTTCATGGTGGCAGAACTGTGAATGATATTGTAGATATTATTGTTATATTACCATTACATGTTAGCGTGCAACATGTTGATTGAGTAAACGATGAATTTTGCCAGTGATTGAATGTATCTACAGTCTGTTTCATCTGTTGTGTTGGTGCAGGATGGTACATTGAAGCTATGGAACTATAAATGTGGTGAAATACTTGACAGTGTCGACTGTTCTGCGTACGTTGAATCGGCCAGTGACAATGCTGGCGCTGATGTCCACAGTAATTCTCATGACAGATCTAAAGACATACGCTGTATGGCCTGTTGCCATCGTCTACTTGCTGTCTCGTTTAATGGGTAACAATTCTCCTCCATTTTCTGTTATATATTTTTAGCACATTTTATTGCTTTTAGTGCTGTTGATTATTCTCGCAGATAGACACACAGTATGATCACAATGCAGCAGTATTTTTGGTGAAATTGCCAAAAGTTTACTATATTGGCCTGAGCCTAACCCGGAGTTGCCAATGTGGAATAATTCTAAAGAAACAAAGGTCAATTGTATATTTTTTTTGGATCAGAATGAAAGTCGATTCTTAATATAAACGTTTGGTTTGTTAATTATTTGTTCGTTAGTTTAAATGATATTCTCTTTGAAAACATTTTTTTTGGTTTTGTTTTGTTTATGTATGATTGTTCGTTGAATGAAATGCTGTCAAATTTTTATGTTATCCTGTGTTAAAATTATTTGCGGGGTTGGCAGGCAATTGAGGAAAGTTGGAAAATGGTCGTTGATTTTATGCATGCCGTCAGTTCACTGCATTCACTTTAGCTAGAGGTAATAAATATTGTATGTATAATCAGCATTGCTTTCTCGTCATTTTTCTGTACCATGGCAAGTCATTGTTTTGTAGGCGCAGTGATCTGCTGCTGTTTTCTGTCGTGTCTCGCAACCGTTTGGTTTTTCATCATCATCTGTCATTGTCAGCATTCATCTGGGATGTCGCTTTTCTAACTGATCGTCATCTGTTGGTGTTGCAAGCCTCGGAGAGTCCAACTGCTGTCGTGTGCACGTTATCTGTATCAGACAGCTCCAGTGTCATGGTACTTATCTTTGTGATTCTGTCTTTTTTTCGGCTTCAACATATATGTACCACTGGGGACCAGACTGATGCAAGCAGCAAGTAGAGGGTGGTCCGAAAAATGTCCCAGTTTCTTTTTATCAGAACTTTGTCAAATCTCCACCAAATTTGATAATTTTTGGCACACAGATGGCCATGATGATAGAATTAGGTGAGGTACACTTGCTGTCCACCTCACCTGATTTTTGTCAGTGCACTACCATGTAAAAAACAGTGCTTCAAATTGTTGCATAATGCTGAGTTGTTATGTCTATAAAAGTATCGACTAATTAAGCACACAATAAACTAAAATGTGATTTAATTGGCAGACTTACAAGCTTGTGTGACAACTTGCTTCCAAGTTATCAAAATTTGTGCCCAAAGTGTACACAATGGCTTTGACATAACACAGCGTCTGATAGCTTCATTAACGATTAACTAATCAACTCCACAGCACTCATTCATTCATTAGACGAGTTTTTAGCTCATCAGTTAGCTATTTTGTTGTCTGCTGTTTTTAGCATATAATATTCAATACCACAAAATTATTAAATCACGTGGCACCCTCTGTCAAATTGATATTGAAAAGGTGAGCAATCTGATACTGATAACCGCCATGCAGTGTAACAGTTTGGATCATCTGTGTTTTACACGGTAGTGCGTTGACATAAATTAGGTGAAGTGGAAAATGAGTGTACTTCACATAATTCTCTCATCTTGGCCATCTGTGTGCCAAAAATTAGCAACTTTGATAGAGATTTGACGAAGTTCTGACATAAACAAGTTGGGACATTTTTTTGGACCACCCTGTAGAACCACTAATGATGAAAACCGCAGAGTGCAGACCTATATTGTATTATATATCTCACCAAGCCAAGTGATTTGTTTCCGCCTTAAATTAGAGGATTATGCACCACGTAAAACAAGTCAAAATGGCAAGAAAAAATAATGTCGTAGAGAAAACAATTGCAAGGCATATGATTTCGTGCTTAATATTTTTGGCATTTCTTATTCGACATTGCAAGCCTGCTGGCCAGAAGTTGCCCACCGCTGTGTTAAGTCAGTTGCAGTTTAACTATACTGATAATATCGTGACACATTCTCTAAGACGTTTTGAACAGATAATGGAACAAATTGTAGAAATCATTGAACCTAATGATGTGTAATTATAGCATCTATTTGTGGTCACTTAAATTTTGCTGTTTTAAGATATTGCCACAGCTGTGTGATTGATGATATTCTGTAACTAGATGTAGTGTGATTTCATAATTTCTATTATCTGTTGCTTTTTTGTTCTTTAGATGCTTTTATCAACGGACGATGAAGATGTCAGATCGCTGGTTGAACGCATTAATTGCAACACTGAGCTTTTCCGCTGTAAGAATTGGCCATACTTAACCGAAGTTACTTGTCACTATAAATAGTGAATCTGTAAATAGTCTTATTTGTTGATAATGATGCATTATTTATTTAGTAATTGATGCATTGTTGTACTAATGCATATCTTGTAACATCTTGATCATGATATTTTATTTCTATTGGTGTATTCTTCAGTTATGTCATTTTTTTCGTAAAGAGCAATAAAATAATAAGAAGATTAAGAACCAAGTTTTATGCAGCAGTAATTTTGTGAATCCTGAGCATATGTTTTTCACGCTTAAACTATGTATAGCCGATGCATGTTACAGTTTATCACAGTTTTGTCATTGATGTAATAAATCTTAGGGAAAAATGAAAAATACCAGTAAAAAAATGCTTGTAAACATTGGATAAAAATTATACCTTTTTTACCTGATGTGTTTACGAAATCATTTGTTTTAGTATAGAAATGTATAAATATAACTATTATAAATACTTTTAAGTCACCATAATTTTTACTCTAGCAGTGGCCATTCACCGTTTATTGAAAAAGGAAAAACGTTGTAGAAATGAAAACATTAAAAACTGTTTTAAGTGAAAACTCAGATTAGTGTTTATAGACGTTTATTTCAACTGTGTGCTACATTTCTAATGCTCATAGCATAAAGTCATTGTGTTTTGCACGTTTAGCAGCTGTTGGTGTGCCGAGTATTTTCCCGGTTCTGCACAAGGCTCGGATAGACAACATGAAAGATTACATCGAGAAGAAGAGGCTTCGACTTGCTGCTGAGAAGCAAAAGGAACAAAAAGATGAAAAAACATCAACCGATGTTGATACTGATCGTGTGCTGCCGACATGACTTGAAAGTTGTTTCTTGCGACTGAGAATCAGTTTTCATTGTGGACCGCTGCTCACTGTATACTATACGCTAGAAGATCCGGCATTTTGTTGTTTTAGGTTAAATTTTGCTGGGAAATATGAAGAAATGTTTTTAAAAATATTTTTTGATTAGTTAAAGGTGAAGTCACTCCAAAAATGATATTGGCTAAATACATGTAGAACATAACACTGATTAATAATACGCTGATCCAATGAAATAAAAAACTTTGCTTCAAATCAATTTTGACAGACATATGTTGTGCCAGCCGAATGCACCTGAACATGCCACAATAGCTGATGACGTCACTGACAGAATGCTTTGTTGACAAACTGACATTCGCATTAAAAACATAGTAAATCTGTCAGTTTTACTCAGAATAATGTCGGATTTATAATACAAGTAATGATGCATAGGGGACACTAACGATATGCTGGAATATTGTGGTTTTTTAGTGGGCTAACTACTGGTGAAAAAGTTGTTTTTTTAGGCTATTTGGCCGTAAATTAAGCTGCATTTGACCTCAAGGCAATGAAGTTAGTTAGCAACACTTATGCAAGTGATGTCACAGTTGTGAAAATTGCCAAAACTGTGAAAAGGGAAAATTGAGTACTTTAAACATTATTTTTAGGGTATTGAGATGTATTAGCAACCAGAAGATTAATGAATATTGACAAATTAACATTTGATAAAGCCAGTTAGCGCTTGATAACAGTTATGTACAAGAAAGCCTAGCTAACGCAAAGGGAACACGCAACAGAAGTGCATGTATGAAAGCCCTCTGCCCACTGGGGTGTTCATGGTAAGTTAATATACAAATACCAAAATATCCATCTGCATCGCATGTAACGAGTTAGTTGCATGGCGACACCTTGCAAACGCTATAGAGTTGTGTTGCAGCCTGAAATCGCCAAAAAATCCATAAAAACCCTATTTTGGCGTTCAGGGTCATCCAAGGTCATTGCTCTGGGTGGCAATCGAAAGCCTGTGTACGACTTCCTATTAGTGAATTATAGTAACCTAGGCCCTATCTCGCACCGTTTCTAAGATACAGCAACTTATTGGCTAAAAATCACAAATTTTTTCTACCCCCTCTCATTTTGCACCCTCGCTAGAGGTGACCCCTTTCAAATTTATGGAAAAGCTTTACGGATCCTGAAACTAGAGTCTTCCAGGCAGCCGATAGTGAAGATTTGGTGATCTTAGCTTGCACCGTTTTTGACTGATCCACCCGTGTGACGGATGGACGGACACACGGACAGAATTGCGATGGCTAAGATGCGCTATAGCAGTACCTGCTGTCACGCGTAAAAATGATGCGACTTGGCCTTTAAGTCTGCCAGTCGACAGCGAACATGCAGTAGAATGTAGGAAACTGCCGCTGACAAGATAATTGTGCAACGAGTTTGAGATTTGTTGGAATATTCTATTGATCACATCATTGCACATGTATTATTGCTGAGCATGCCAGTGACCATTTAGCATTTACCAGTATCATTTAGTAAGAGTTTATTTTACATCAGTGTACCAGTTAAATTTAAATTGCGAAAGAGGCAGTGTAGTGACAGCATTGGCTGCAGTTGATGTATAGAGGGCCATTCCAGAAGTTCCCAGCCTCAACATATTAGACAGCAATATTTGCCACTATCTGTACATCAATGAAACGTGTATTCTTTACTGATTCATATGAGTAGATAGGTATGCGCTACACCACAATTCTGGCCACAGCCCAGCTCTAGCTACTTATTTACTTGCTTGCTTACTCACAGCATCCGCACGACCGCGTTAAGCATTCTATGCGCGCCATACGGACTAAATATTTGTTGGAAGATCGCCAATGCTGTTGGCGACCACGAGATGAGGCCTTTTACTTATTTTAGCGGCCCACACTGCCCAGCTCTGGCTGCTTACTTACTTATTTTCCGCATTCCCG
>Ga0056128_1002317_pt1 | contig 22449 bp, 17 predicted proteins | sample WorMetLIZISLAND2_FD_71113 | JGI IMG/M metagenome (GOLD analysis project Ga0056128, IMG submission 71113) | Marine gutless worms symbiont microbial communities from Max Planck institute for Marine Microbiology, Germany - Olavius geniculatus... ... | reverse complement strand
CCCATCTCTCAGCCATAGTCCAGTCAAGGCGCCTGTCCCTGTTTGGACACATTGCACGAATGCCTGATGAAACAGATGCAAAACAGATCTTAACAGCTTCCCCCGCAGGAAACTGGAGGAAACCACCGGGACGTCCTCGTATCACATGAATGAAAACCATTCAGCAGGATCTGAAATCCAGCGACCTCAATGTGGACGACGCAGTTGACCTGGCTCAGAACCATTCACTCTGGAGATTGATGTCTACGTTTGGCGCTACGCACTCTTAGTGGTGCTTGCCAGAAATGATGATGATGATGATTCCATGAGTATTGAGTGTTCTATGTGAAGATTATCAATTACAGGCGGACGAGGCAACTGCGGCGGCTGCTGACGCCACCTTGGACGATGCAAAGGAGATAGTCCAAGGTCGTCCGTATCATTGGAAGGACTGGTGTGTGGTCCGAGGCCGTGATTGCCTCTACCTCTGGAGCGATGTGGCAGCACTGGAGCTGTCAAATGGCAGCAATGGCTGGTTCCGATTCATTCTCGATGGCAAGCTGGCCACAATGTACTCTAGTGGCAGTCCGGAAGGTGGATCTGACAGTTCAGGTAAGCCTTTGACGTGTAATAACTCTTCTGATTTTGAGGATTCTGTTTTGATGCCTTTTAAATTGCATTTTTCAGTGCTTTGATGCGGTTGGTTGGTGGCGTCAACTGAATCTGCAATCAGTTTTAGGAGTTTATTTTTGAGGACTGGTTTAACCTGGAGTTATTCCAGAAAAAAACTGAGTTAGTTCAACAAAAATCGAGCGTCAATTTGTATTTTTTAGAAAGACTCAAAAAATGCAGTGACATTTGTTTACTTTGGACAGTATGAACTGAGGTTTTTTTATTTCTGGACAACTAATGCTCTGGCACATAACATGAAATTTTCTTTTGATGGCTCGTGTAAGTATTGCATTGTTGTTGTTGCTGTGATTATGTGCAGAGAATCGCGGTGAGTTCTTAGAGAAACTTCAGCGTGTGCGTGGCCAGGTGAAGACTGGCACTAGCAGTCAGCCGATCCTGTCGAAGTCCGGCTCGACTCGACTGACCATTGGAAACTGGACATTGATGTGCAAGAAAGATGGCGAGTTACAGATTCAGAACTCTGATGGACAGCAGGTTGAAATTTAATGTTCACCGACCTCGTTCCTTTCATTATTTTTCATTATGTGGTTGCCACTGCATTACTCTTTCTCTGTCTGTATGTTTGTTTGTAGTTTTAGTGTTCTCTGAAAAATTTTGATTTGGAAAATATTGCTTGAACAAGAAGTACCACACATGAGAACTGACAAATGACAGTCTGAACTAGGTTAGATAAATAGTTTATATGCTGCTGTCTGTTGCAAGCTAATCAGAAGTTAAATGAGTACAGACATTGAGTTTCTTGGTAAAAGTTTTTGTAGCCTTTGAAATATGCTTATTAGAAGTCAGTAGTCACAGAAAATGGCTAGAAAGTTTCTAATGTTGCCGAGGGTAGAGCTGTCTTAAGCCAGCTGTCGTCATCCTTCAGTACTGTAAAGCAGTTCTGTGACAGGAAGGTTATCTAATGTGTGAAATTTCTGCCACACAATAATTCCTTTTGAAAGTTGTTCTAAGCTGGAGTAATTTTGAACATGTCCCTATTAAATAGAAACGAGGTCTGTATGTCACAGTGGCATTATGATGATGACAATTTTTCATCAAATTTTTTTCCTGACTATCGTGAACCGGACTCCATTCACAACCTGTGTCTAGTAGACCTAACACTAGTTTCAAGAAGTTTTAAAATTTCTGATTGATTGACTAATGATTGATTAGTTGTTTGATTGATTGGGTGTCCTGACAAAATCGGGAACGACAAAACCTGGACACAGTGTATACGCTTAGGTTTAGGAAATTAGGTTAAGGATAGGGTTGGGAATTAGGGTTTGGGATAGGGATTGGTATAGGGTTAGGGATTATGGTCAGGAATAGGGCTAGGTTAGGATAGAGTTAGGTTAGGGTTAGGGTTTGTGTAGTGGGCTGGTTTTGATGGTCCAGGTTGTGACAGAAAACCGATTGATTGATAATATTCACAATCAGAATACATGGTAAAGTGTATTGCAATGTGTCCGTTGGAGCAGCAGGCAACAATGTTGAGGGAAGATTTGCCGGGCTTTGTGTTTGAGTCAAATCGTGGAACAAAACACTCGTTCACAGCCGAGACGACTATGGGTCCAGAGTTTGCCGCAGGATGGACTGGTCATCGGCACAAGAAGTTCCGCTCGAAGATGGAAGAGACTCATCAGAAGGTCTTTGTGCTTGTTTTTCCGTGACAGTAGAGGACAGTTAGGACGTGATAGAGGAGATTTCATAGACAGTTCTGGTTGGGATGGTTCTGATATTTTTTTTGTAATTCTGGTTGCAGACAGAACAATAGCACTGATGGAAACATGACTTTCTGCTGATGTTCGGGAAGAATAGTCTTTCCATTTCAAAAGACACAAACACAGCAGTTGATGCGGATGCAAATTCAGAGCAGCTGGCATTTCCTTCTAGCATACATTTGTACTTTTGCTGTCAAACTGCGGTCATGTTAATGCTGCTGGCTGTTTTTCTATTTATTTGTGCACGCAATTACCCTAAAAAGTTGTCATTGTTTTTTGACGTTTTTCCGAGGAACTGTTGGAGTGACAGTCCAGATCATGATCTGAATGCAAGGTTTTCCTTAAAATTTCTTTATTTATCATTCTCATTCCTGTACTAGGCATCTAAGAATAAAACAGGAAATTTAGCGAGTAGTGCTTTTAAGATGCACATTGAGTTCAGACATGTTTACGTATGATCATACTTACATTATCATTAACTGTTTCTGCTTACAAACACTGTTGGCATATTTTCTATTTGAAAATTTTTGAGTTTTATTAACACTGACGAGTTGTCATTCATGTGGTTTGCTGTTGTTTGTTTGCAGGTGAAGCTGTTAGCTAAAGACATTTACAGTCAGCATTTTCGTGCAGCACAGGCTGTGCCACGAGGCGTTGTTGCCAAGTTATGTTCAGTTGTCAGACAGTTGGAGGCCGCTTGTGATAAACACACCTGCCAGGTATCTGCTACTAGCACTGTTACATCCAAATTTCCTTTTGAAATGTGTCTCGCAGCTAAAAAATTTTAAGAAATCTATTTAAAAACCCTATTTTAGTGTTTGAGGTCATCTAAGGTCATTGCTGTTGGTGTTAATTGAAAGCCCATGTACGACTTCCTATTAGTGATTAATAGTAACCTAGGCCCTATATTGCACCGTTTCTTAGATACAGCGACTTATTGGCTAAAAATCACAATTTTTTCCCTACCCCGCTCTCATTTAATGCTCTTGCTCGAGGTGACCCCTTTCGAATTTATGGAAAAGCTTTAAAGATCCTGAAACTAGAGTCTTCTAGGCAGCCGATAGTGATGATTTGGTGATCCTAGCTTGCATCGTTTTTGACTGATCCACCCATGTGACGGACAGATGGACGGACAGACAGAATTGCGATGGTAAGATGCACTATAGCAGTTCCTGCTGTCATGCGTAAAAAGCAGTTGATGCAATTTAAATTTAAAACAGTAGTTCTCTTTATTTTCTTGGATTTCCTTTCTGGAGAAAAGCAACCAGACCTGTTGAAAAACACTGGCAATCTTCAGAGGTTAGTTGAGTTAGGTGAATTTGAGTAAGCACCAGGATGGCATTGAAAACACTGAACAGTGAAAACTGGCAGTGTGAACTGTTACGTATGTCAGTGTATTTAGCCGTGTTTCATTTACAACATCTTTCAGTGTTTCGATGCTGTTGTTTCGATCACAGGAATGGCATCATCTTGTGAAAGTTCTGCCACAGAAATGTCTTTTTGTCGGCTTAACTTTTATTAATTACAGAAAAATTGGCATCAGTTACAGGTCAGGGAAAACTGAAAAATGTCAGGGAATTTGTGTTGTCAGGGAAATGTTAGGGAAAATATCATTTTTGAAAAGTCAGCAAAAATGATGGATCATGCAGACTGCAGGACTGCAGATAACTATGGTTTTTTGCATCTTCAAATATTAGAAAGCAGGCAAATTTGCGACTTCCATTGAACGTCCAAAAGCTAGACGTGTTTCAGCTTCAGGGGGGCTTAGTCCCCCTGACTCTCCAACCAGGGTCTCTGTCGTTTGCATATTGCTCTATTAATATTGTTTCATTACTTAATACCGTTTATGACATTTGTGCGATAGGGTTATTGTTTCGATAATGTCAGGGAAATTGTCATTCCATGACTGGAAAAGTCGGGGAATTTTGCTACAGAGAACTTGTATGAACCCTGTTGTGAAAATTCTAAAAAAATGCATTGTTGCTGTGCAGGGAGGAGACGAGTGGCGCAAGGAGATGAAGCAGGCGTTCAATGAACTTGTGCTGCTCGTTCGAGACGAACACACTGTATCAGCCTATGAGCTCGGCACCAGCGGCCTTGTGCAGGCTCTTTATTCCACTCTCAGCGTAAGTGCAGGACAACTTGTGTGCTTTCTGTTCATTATATCTCGTCATAATTTAACTGAATTCCATTGATTCTGATTAGGGCTGTGGAACTTAATGATTAATCACCCGATTAACTGTTAAAAATTTTTTAATTCAAGTGATTGATAAAATTTTAATTGCTTATTATGGTCAGTTGTCATGTTGCCAAGAAAGCATTATAAAGTGAGTTTGATACCAATTATTTTTTTAAAAAATCATAATTTAAGAATGTAAGCATTATTGTCACAGGAGTGGTAGGCTGAGTAACAATAACATGCATTTTTTGATAATTATTTATCGATGATTCTTTTAGCTTTTAATCAGAATTAATGAGTAATTAATCATCATTTCTTTGCCAAGTTCGGTATTAACACATGTTATAAGTTTCAGTGTCTGTCCGGTTACTTGAAGAATCCTATCACTAACCAAGAAAGGTGCAGCTTCTGACTGACCCCATCTGTAACCTGTGACTGGTCCAGCAGGGTGGTTTAACCTGATCAGATGGTGCTTAAATGTTGTTGCATGCTGCAGAATGTCGAGGAAAGAAGCACTCGGATTGGTCGTCAGAGAGTGATGGAGAGAGTCGCTGTCTTCCGTGAGGCTTTCAGTGACGACAAAGATGATGGGTTTGTACCATCTGTTTAGCCTGTGACGTACTCCTAGTTTTAAAAAATATACTTGTGCGTAAACAAGTAGCTATGTTTAAAAGTTAGTGCCGCTAAAGTCTTTAGCAACTGCTTAATCTGTATGTGTCACTGTCAAACCTTAGAATTAATTTTGTGTTTTCGTGATCATTTTTCTGTGAGCCGTAAACTATTGCTTGTTATTATTGTGCATAAAATCGTCTTACTGCCTGGTTCTTTTGTAAGTCTGCATTTTTTTTTGTGTGTGCTGTAGTTTGCTTTTTGTGATCATGGCATACACTTACTGTTGTGCTGGATTGTATAGAATTGCCTTAAGAAGTGCATAACATTGTCTTACTTATATGATTACTGTTTCTGCAGATCTTTCACATGCTTTCCAGTTTGCTTTTTCAAATCACTGTCGTTGTCTACTGTTGTGCAGTGGAGTGTCGCCTTCAACAGCTTTGGTTCGGAAGCTGATTGCAGTCTTGGAATCCATTGAAAAGCTACCTGTATATAACTACGACTCGCCTGGTGCTGGCTATGGATTGCAGGTAGGCTTTATCTCAGCCCAGCTTCAGTCTTGTGCTCATTTTATGTGTGCTTTTTTTATTAATTTTATTTTTTTGTGCTTTTTTGAGCTGTTGTTGTCTGCATTTGGCAAATAAATATGTTCACAATGCTTCTTGTTTAGCTGCGTCATTTTAGGTTTAGCATAAATGAGTTTTAGCAGCGGTTGGTATGCAACTAGTAACTGGATAGTGTAAAATCTTCAGTCCAGTCATTTAGTGCCATAACATCTATTGTCAGCCATTTGCTGGATGATTGTTTAATGTTAATTTTACATTACTAGATCACTGCTGCTTATGGAATCTAGACATAATGTGAGCTATTGTTTTTAAATTGACACATTTCTTGATTAAGCTTAAACTGGAGTATATATTTATTGACCATCACCCTCTTGTTATGTTACAGTGGTTATATTTTTTGTGAACTGTATTTTTGTCAACATGACAAGCAATGCTTCAGTGGTTTGAAAGTGTTGCTTTTACAATTAAAGGGCAGCTTGTCAGCTTGTTTAAGTACTCCAAAGTACTCCAGAGTAACTCCAAAAATAGGGTCGTTGCACAAAAGTAACGCACATGGTTATGTTTTTGCATGTGTAACTACTGTCGATGGTTGGGCAGATATTGACACGGAGACTGCGGTTTCGGCTAGAACGTGCATCAGGCGAAAGTGTGCTCATCGATAGGACTGGACGCAATCTCAAGATGGAGCCACTTGCCACAGTATCATCACTTGAACGACATCTGCTGAAAATGGTAGCGTAATTGGAACTTATAGATATCTGATAACTTATCACTCTGGTTGTCGATAGGACTTTGAATGCTTTAGCTATAAATTTCGCTCAGTAGTGTAGATTTTACTGCTAATGTAACTTTGATTTGCTGTTTGCTGTCTTAGCCATTGCCATTAAACTGTTGCAAGAAGGTTGTGCATAATACATAGTGTTCATTACTCACCAGCTGAACCATTTTGCAGAATTTGTTGGATTTATACTCAGAAGTAGCATCTCCATGATAGATTGGGTATCTCTGGCTAGCATCCACCACATGAACCATTTTAACTTGCGACTCAACTGCTCTTAACTGCCACACAACTGATGACAAGTATGTTTGTCTCACTGACTGTTGTCATATACGTTTGTATGTAATATCTAGTGCTTTATTTCTGTTTGTGGAAGTATGGCTAAGTAGCAGTAATACATTGTAAGTTCTGAGCATGATAAATTGGGTATCTGGCTAGCATCTATCAGATAAATTTTTACTCATGTTTTTAGCTGTTACCTGTTAATGTAATAATGTCTGATAATGCAAATGAAAAGCCGATTGGCTTGAGCCGCAGATCTGCCTGTGGGCAGCTGTGGTGTTCAGAGTGTAATGTTATTAAGGGGCTAGAGTGGAAGAGTGAAGATGTTGATCCAGTTGTTATTATTCTGTAGGTTGCCAAGCAGTGGTATGATTACGAGAGAACCTCTTTTAACTTTGTCAAGAAGCTGTCAGAACCGGGCTTCAAGGGTATCGTGTTCACACATCAGACAGACTTCGACGAGAATGGTCTCATTTACTGGATCGGAACAAATGCCCGGTAAGTTTATGTCGTACGTTATGACGTGGTTACTTTTGCGTTATTAAATAGTTTATTGTGGTTTGTCGGCAGCGTAATGAAGACTTGCACAATGCACACTAGTGTACATTCTGTGGAGTAGGTTTAGTACAGAAAGTTTTTGTCACATTTGAGCAGGTAAGATGCATCTGGGTACTGTCATGTCGTGCTGTACTTTGAAGAAGGGTCGGCCATGTGATAGAGTGTTTTTGATGTTTTGTGTCAGTCTTTTGCTTTCTGTTGTCTTTCTGCTTTGATTTCTAATCCCATCTAGTGTTTGCTAATGCCTTTTTTGATCTCTCTGTTTTCCGTGTACCTGACAATTGCAGTTCATTTATACATTGTATCTCCTGATAAGCCAGTTATTTACTCCGGAGTTTACTAAATTCTGTGTTTAAGTCGCATACTGATACTATACTGATACTGACACATTAGGCTGATTTTATGAAGGGGTATTTTTTAGTCTGGGTGATTTTGTGGTTAGATGCTGTTCCTGTTGCCAAACAGATGCCGTTCAAGCGCTTCAGTATTACACAGATATAATGTGTGTCACATGTTTTACTGTTTAAGTTTGTATATAGCCCACAAAGAAATCTCAGCATTTAAGCAGCCAGTTACAGTGTGAAGCCTGGCTCATTGCATACTGTATGTATGTACACAGAACGTCATCGGAATGGGTGAATCCTGGCCAGTATGGACTTGTGGTTGTCACTTCATCCGAAGGTCGCAACTTGCCGTATGGCAAACTGGAAGACATTTTGACTCGCGACTCAACTGCTCTCAACTGCCACACGAACGATGACAAGTATGTCTGTCTTTAAATAGACTCAAAGGTTGAAACATAACTTGATAAGTTGATAAATTCATCAAATTACCGTGCCAAGGTGATTGACAGAGAAAGCAACAGAATGGACCGGTGGATTAAGGAAGCGATACACATTAGAAAAGAACAAGACAAGTCGATGAACCGAGACGAGGGGTCCTACCAACTTCCACACATCTGTGATTACTTACTGTCCGCCACAGTGACACCTGGTGGACAGTCGTTCCAACGAAGGCAGCAGCGGTTGCCGAAACGTCAACAACAACAATGTATATAAAGGTTGTAATTTGATGAATTTATCATGACAAGAATGTCGGTCTGACTGAGTTATCTAGCTGTTGTTATATACATTTGTACATAATGTTTAGTGCTTCATTTCTGTTTGCAGAGGGATGGCTAAGAGCAGTAATACACTGTAAGAAACAAGCAGGAAAATGCTTCTGACAATTTCTTTGGTGGAAATGGAATAAGTTGAACAGATCTGCATTACGTAATCTTCTTTCTGTCTTTCGCACTTTTGTACTTTGCTAAAGCCATTGGGTAGCAGCATGAGATGCCATTTGGCAGGAAAATTTGCACATTGTATTAGGCAGAGGCCTAGTTCCAGACAGAAAGGGGAGAAATGTGGGGTGTTAAATCTGCTGGACAAAAATTTGCATTCAATAGTTGCAGTGAAACAAACACGGGACTTGCACTGATGCTACACAATGAGTTTGGCCCTTGCTGAATACGTGTGCAGGAAAGCATGGTTTGCTGTTGATCTTGGCGTGTGGCTGTTGCCAACCTGTTACACACTCCGGCACGCACGTGGCTACGGCAGATCGGCCTTGCGTAACTGGTTGCTTCAAGTGTCAAAAGACAGTTTGACGTGGCTTACATTATTCAGTCATAATGATGACACATCACTCAACGAGCCCGGGTATGCTTGCATGCTTGTAGCTGTCTCTCTCTCGTCAGCTCTTACTAGAAGTTTTCACGATTTCGATATTCATACTGTAATAATGTAACGTTTTGTACTGTAACAACATAACGTTTCAATTCTAAAACAGTTTTTTAATCGACCAGTTTTGTTCAGTTGTAGATTGTGCAAAGAATGAAAATCAAGGAAGTGATTGGCTAACTCAAGTTAATGTCATTCCTGGTTGTTAAAATATTGGGTGCTATTGCTTCATAAAATTTTTCAAGGAAAATGTTGCTGAAAATAACAGTCTGGAAAATAGCAGTTTTTCTGGAGGTGCACTTGAAGCTCAGGTCAATTAATGTCAAGGCAGCATTGTTTATTGTTGAGTTATTTATATTTTTTATTCTCCAATTTATTTCAAGACACTAGTCAGCTGATAATTTGATTAATGGTTATGTAGATATCTTAATAATGTTGTTATTTGTTTCAACATAGATTTTTACCATGGAATGTCTTTGTTATTGTTATATTTTAGTAGAGTTGTGATATCTGTGTTTTTTTGTGCTTATCAGTTGTGTGAATAATCTAGATCCAGCCGTTGTTTGTTGTTGTTGTATTTAGATCAACAGCCACGTGGCCTCTGGAGCCATCGTCGGAAGAGAAGCAAGGATGGCGGTACGTGAGGATCTGTCAGAATGGCAAGAATGCCAGCGGTCAGACGCACTATCTGAGCTTGTCGGGCTTTGAGATCTATGGCACAGTCACAGGCGTCTGCAATGACCTCGGTAGAAGTCTGCATTGTTGATTCTTCCTTTCCTTCAATAAACAGCATTCTGAAATTGATTGTCTGCAGGATAACAGGAAAGATTATTAGAACTAGAGTTACTGTTATGTACAGTCACAATAGTCAGTTCTTACAATTTTAGGTTATGATTGATACTTTGTGTTTTGTGTGTTCCTTATCTAGTTTATTTCTGTAAATGTTAAACTTTTTTTTGATTATTGTGTGTTTATAATAATAATAATAATAATAATAATAAGAGAACTTTTATATAGCGCACTATCATTTCAGTGCGCTTGGCGGTTTATGTGTGCACTGCCTGGAAAGGCCATACACGAATTGACCTGTACTGTGTCGGGTGAGACGTTAAACCTTACTCACTCATTCATTCTGCATTGTTGAAACACTCGCTTCATTATTAGTTGAATTGATGATAAATGCCATTTTTGTGCGCACCGGCGGCTATTGCTGTAGCGCATCTTAGCTATCGCAGTTCTGTCCGTCCATCCATCCGTCTGTCTGTCCGTCACACGGGTGGATCAGTCAAAAACGGTGTAAGCTAGTATCACCATATCTTTACCGTCGGCTGCCTGGAAGACTCTAGTTTCAGGAACCGTGAAGCTTTTCCATAAATTTGAAGGGAGTCACCCCGAACGAGGTTGCTAAATGAGAGGGGGGTAGGGAAAATCTGCGATATTCAGCCGATAAGGCGTCGCCAGAGCGAGATAGTGGCGCCATCTGGTGAGTACAAGTAAAACACTATAAGGCCTACATATTTAGCCGTAGGTTTTCTGGCGCTATCTGGTGACTGATTTTGTTTTACTGGGCCTTCTGTGAAACTAGCCAAAAGCCATACAGATGAGATCTACGGATGAAGTCATCGGATCACTAGCGTACGACGATGCACCGCTGTTGCGCGTTCCCGTTTGTGTTAGCAGGGCTTTACTTGTACTTAGTTAGGCTGTTTGAGTAGAATAGAAGGTTGGGATGTTTAAAAACCCGGCTTTGTAGGCAGTGTAGCTACTACTTTTTGTTGGTGTAATTATTTGACCAGCTAGTTTTTTGGAGTCAGTCCGGCTTATGCCAGTTTACCCAAAAGAATGAATATTATCATTTGTCAAAACTGAAAGGTATGGTATTCGTGTGTGGGCATGTCTGCTAAATGGCGGTGAACTATGTATATGTTAACAAAAGATTTAGCCATACCCTGTTAATAGGATCTAGATTATGGTTTTGAACATTTTTGTTTAGTGAATTTTATCAGTTGCAGTACCCCCCAAGTTATTTTGCTTAGACTTTTTACTGGTCGACTCTGCGGATATCGTTATATTTCTTGACAACTGTAACATGGCTGGGAGTGGGAAAAAATAAGTGTCATTGTGGGAACTTCGGAATGTCGGTTGCAGATTTAATATTGTGTATTAAGTAATTTATTTTGCAGCTATGTCAGAAAAGAAGTAAAGAAGTGGTGGTGTGCTTTCCAGGCAGTTGAGAAAGGGCTGGTATGCTGTACTGGTCCATACCGCCTTACTTCAAGCACAGAGTTATAGTTGTAACTGAATGGCCAGTATGTATCAGAGTGTATAAATGGATGGTCAGGTAAAGCAGTGCGTGAGGCGGAGGCAACATTACGTCGTCAGCGCCGTCACGTGCGCACGCACGTCCTGCGTCAGATGGTGCAAGGCGCTCGAGTTGTGCGAGGAATGGACTGGAAGTGGCGTGACCAGGATGGCAGTCCACCCGGCGAAGGCACGATCACCGGCGAAATACACAACGGTAAGCTGATGTCGACATGCTATAGCATCATCGCTGTACGATGGTTCAATTCAGGCCCCCTCCGAGGGCTGGACAGCAATTTCTTTGCCGACATTTCCTGGCTAGAATTAATTTCAGTGAATATGACTTATGCATGTAAATATTTCATTTTTTTTCTACCCCCAGCTTGCTTTCATTGCATTTTTAGTTTTCATCGTCTGTTTTGTAGAAGCTAGATAGTCTTAGTTTTTACGCGCGAAAGCAGAATGCTTCGCACGTCTTTGCCATCGTCTGGACGTCTGTCTGTCTGTCTGTCTGTCCGTCTGTCTGTCACACTCGTGAGCTGTATCAAAACGGTGCAAGCTAGGATCACGAAATCTTCACTGTGGGCTGCCCAAAGGTCTCTAGTTTATCGTGACAAATTTTCGTGCCACTGGGTGCAGGGGTTCCCCTCGAACGAGGGCGTCAAAGAGGGGTAACCCCGCTAAAAAGACGTCATTTTGCCGTTATTGGCTCGAATAATGTGAAAACGGTTGCAGATAGGTACATACATGATGCTTATCATAACAAGCACTGGTGACAGGCTTTTGGATTTACCAACATCGATGACCTTGAACGACCTTGAACCCCTCAAAATGAGGTTTTTTGTGATTGTTTTCACAATTTTTGGATGCAGCGCACATTTTAACACTGAATTGCGACGAATTGGCTGGAGATAGACCAAGACAACCTGCGTATGAAATTTTCAGCATTCAACGTAGATTTTAGCAGTCCAAGTCCTGACCCCCTAGGTTCAAGGAGGCTGGTGCAGGCAGGCGTCAAAGACAGCTACCCCCGTAAAAAGTGGTTATTTTACCGCTATTATTGCGTGTAGCGTGAACCTGGTTGCAGATAGGCACAAACATGCTGCTTATCATAACAAGCACTGGTGACAGGCTTTTAAAATTTATCAACATCGATGACCTTGAATAACCTCGAACCCTAAAAATATTAATTTAATGTGATTTTTTGGCAATTTTCGGCTGCAAAAGAGTGAATTACGATGAAATGTTTGGAGATAGACTAAGATTACCTGCGAACAGGAACTGCTATAGGCTTTCGCGCATCTCGTGAGCTTTGCTCAAATTACTTGTACAGTCTAGTTTTGTTTTTGTTTAACTTGTTACACATAGTGCTTATAGTATTCATGAACTGTTTGGAGCTATCAAAAACAGTCAGTCAGTGTTTTTTTGGTTTTGCAACACATTTGCTGTAAATATACGACATAATAGAGGTTATCTGTGTGAGCAGCTTGTGACGCATCTGCAGTTGCGTGAAAACTTTTTCGTTGCTGTGTTTGGTTTGTTGGCCTGTTGAATTGAGACCGTGTTGCAGTTATAGGATACTGAAGAAGCAGTGGACCGTTCTGTGTGCAGGTTGGATTGATGTGGCGTGGGATGCTGGCGGCACTAACTCATATCGCATGGGAGCTGAGGGCAAGTATGATCTGATGCTTGCCCCATCCCACAATCCCGAGAAGACTCGCAAGGATCTGTTATCACCGCGTTCACTGAACAAAGCCAAGGGATTGACAGTCGACGGTGCTGATGGCAAGAACAAGGTTAATAGGACTTATTTCATCTGATAGTTAAATCTTGGTGATGATACGGTAGAGGCGATATTAACCTACAGCTTGTCTCATGGCCCAAGTACTTTGTCTGTAGATTGAAGCGGTTTGGAAATCTTGAACATAAAAATGAGCTTGATCTGTGTGCTTTACTGTGTACATTTCGCTATGCCCATTTTGTATCGCTGCTGGATTTAATTTTGGATTATGGGGCTGGATGCATCTCAACTGAGTAAGTGTTTTATGAAAATTTGGGAGGATTGAAAAGTTTTTGCATGTCCAGAGAAAATACACAGGTTAGGAAAAATGGAGAATGAAAATGGCTATAGAGATGCTTTTTCCCAATTCATCTTTTTTTGTGAATTAAAGACTTAATAATGACTAACACTTGTATATGTGTGTTGATTATGTTTTTTTCTTACAGTAAATTCTTGCAAATGAGTTATCTTTTTAGATTTAGTAATACATAGCGAGAGTGTGTTGATTGCATATGTGCCAGGCATCTGGAGGAACATTACAAGGTAGTGTGCTGGTAAGCCGCAAGAGCAGCTCAACACCAAGCCTTAGTGAAGCTGTCGAACCGAAGCTAACAATTGCATCGACTGATCAAGTTGCATCTGCTGAGAATCTGACCTCGTCCTCATCATCTGAGCCTGTGAGTTCCCTTGATGCCTGATCTGAACCAGTTTTATGTTGCTACAGTTGTTGCTGAATTTAAGTGTTGGATAGTTATTGTTTCCATTTTTTGCGTTCATATTTACTCATTTTGCACTCTGTTGAATAGATTTAAATGATGCACTGTGTTATTTCACTTTGTCTTTCTCTTAGGCTGAGCTTATGTTCTGTGTGGAGGCCAAGATTATAGTCCCAGTGCACATTTCCGATATGCCAGTAGGCTACAGCAATTTCGTAAAGGCAGTGATGAATTTTAAGACCAGTTTAGTTTACCTAGCTCGCTGTAATCCATTATCTGGGAACCTAGCATGTGGTATCGTGGGATCCTAGTTGCATTGGATCCACCGAGAAAATACAACAAAGTTTCGTCCTTTCTTTGCGGAGAGGACATAGTGCGTGTTTTAACTTTTTTCGCATTGTGGTGCCAATTTAAGTAGTACTGTTGATTGTTGCTTCTACGACTGACCATGAGCTGTTTTGTATGATGCAGCATTGATCTGTGCTGGTTGTAGACGTCGCTGCCACTGCCCGGCAGTGATGTCGAGTCGACCGGTGTGTCCGATGTGATGGTTACTGTGGACCTGGCAGAGGAACCCGCACCAAGTCAGTTCCACACGACTGTTGTGGTGCACAGTAGCTCGGAGCCATTGCCGGGGCTGACGTTCGACGAGGCAGTGGATGTGATCAGTATGTCGACGTCACAGCTGAGTGTCTCGGAGGACTCTGCTACCACTACTATCCAAGAAGCCAGCGGACCGGACCCGGATGTGGTAACCTCGGTACCGGTTGTCACATCTTCCATTCCATCAAGTGCATCTTCAGAAGCCGGTGCCGCTGGAGCTGAGGCAGCTGCTGCCTCTAATCTGCCTGATCCGCGACCACGAGCTCCGTTTGGACGTCGGCCGAGTTCCCGGTCACAGGCCTCGGCACAAGATACAAGCACTGGCTCAGTGCCGTATGCCAGTGGGCACCACGGCTTAGGCATGCGTTCCAACAACGAGCTTGCACACAGTGCCGTCATGGATGCATTGTTTCGACGTCACAGCAAGGCTGAGGCTGCTGCGTCAGCTCGCCGTCAACAGCAAGAGGCTAATGCCCGCACCACGTCGTCGTCCAATCAAACGTCAGCATCTAGCAACTCCATGAGTGTCAGTGTTCCTAACCTGACGTCCACGATGGAGCAAACCGTTAGCCTTCTGGAGACGTTTGCGATGGTTGCTCGTCGCAACCTCGGGAATAACTCGGGCAGCGTGATGTCGGCTGTCACTGGTAGCAATAACAACCCGTGCAGCAGTCTTGTTCGTCTTGCACTTTCATCCAACTCTCCAGGTTCATCTTCACATTCTAGTTTTTTCATCATTCGCTGCCTGATTCTTTTATTAGTGTTTTCATTGTCTGTTTTTTTGTAGTTATTTATATTTTGTTTCAAATGTTTACTTGTGTGTATGTGCAGTTTTGTAATAATTAATATGTTATAATGTAAGGTCTTCAGTGAATGCAATGTCAGCAAGTTCATGACATTGATAACTGATAAAATAAGCAAAAATAAGCTGGAGCTATTGGCTTTATTACCATCACTTAATGTACATTGCAGTGAAGATGCAGAGGCAGAGAGACGTGACATTAAATACCCAAAATAAACGGAGAAACGTGTATCATGTTGTTTTGGTTACATAAATGGCATTCATCTAGCAAAATGTCTTTCTCCAGCCATTCCTAAAATGTTACTTTGTAATGTTCTAAGTCAGAAATTTTTTGTAGTTAATAGACGGCTGAAAATAGTAGAAAGAAGCATTGACTTGTTTCCAAATAGTACAGCGAGTTATGTAAGGAAATGATAGGCTTTTTAAATACGTTAACGCACATGAAAATAGTGCAGTGCTGTGCATATGTCACAGTATTGCACTACATGCATAACTGAATATTTGTCGTTCACTGTCGTTTTTCACTGGCAGTGCAATGAGTTAACATAAGGAAATACGTGATGAGTGGTAAGATTTGTGAAAATTGCATAGTGCATTGTAATGACAAACTGCATTGTTCATTTATTTGCCATCCCCGAAATGACCTATTCTGTCTCAGGTGGGACATTAAACCCTACTCACTCACTCACTGCTTTGTTCATTTGCTTGTAGCATCATTTGCCGGGAGTCTGCTGAGTGCTGCGCAGAGCTTTCCCAACCTGACGACGACTCCAACGTCCGGGACAACATCGACAACACTGACGTCAGCGCAGACGACTGGGAACGTGACGTCGTTGAGTCAGGCGCTGACTATGAGTCTGACATCAACGTCGAGTGACAGTGACAATGACTTCTTGGAGATGTGTCGCACGTCTACTCTACTAGCCGAGCTTGAGGACGACGACGAGCTTCCAGAGCCCGATGACGAGATGGACGACAACGAAGACGATCTCAAGGACGAGGAGGAATATGATGATGTCATGGTATATTCTTGCTGCTAGATTTGGGAATCAGTTAGTAGTCATTGATGTGGCTCAATGCCTACATGCAAATTTAAAATGAGGATATTACAGTGTTCAAAGCACTTATAAAAAATTTAAACTATAATCGAGTATTATTTGACTCAGATTGTAGAAATCCGCTGTTTAAGCGAGTATATTATTTGAGCGCTAGTTTTGGCCAGATTTTAGGACATAACTCTGTACAGGGCTGTATTATTTTGCATATTTGAATCAGTAATATGTTCTATTACTGATGTGCTAGTTATTTTTCCAGCTTTTGATGCATTTGGTTCGGTGGTGTTAAGGTCTTCCAGCCTGTAAAAGTTCCATGTCTAGAATTGCCAGAGATTTACTTCAGCGGATGTGGTTTAACTTGGTGTAATTAAGGAAATTGGAAGAAGTGTCAGTAGCAGTTAGTCTGTGCCAGCTTGTGTGCAATGATGCCGAATGTGTATATAGGAAGAGGACGACTACGAGAACAGGGCTGGCAGCTCTCAGGGCCGTCGAGCATGGGACGATGAGTTTGTACTGAAGAGACAGTTTTTGGCTCTGATCCCAGCGTTTGACCCACGACCCGGCCGCACCAACATCAACCAGACGCAGGACTTTAGCATCCCGGCTCCCGGTTCCACCGATGCATCTCAGTCTGAGATGCTTGAGACTGTCGCTCAGCCAAAACTGGCTCTTTTCCTGCGAGGACCGAGCCAACCTGGGGTCTGTACTCTGATGTCGTTTACGGACGAACATTGAACAAGAAAGACATTGACTAGAGAATTTTATCAATGTCACACTTCCACCTAAAAGTTGAAGTACTAAAGAATGCAGCAAACATGAAAGCAGATTAATGCAAATTTGGAGTGACAATAGAAAGTGTGTGAATTAATAAAAATTGTGCAGATATTGCAGTGTGTTAATTAACAGTGTAAGTACCAGAGTTTTTAACATCCGTAACATTATAGCAGTAATGACTGTGTCATGGTACAGTGTTACTGCATGATGTTTTAATAATGTTGCTGCGATATCTGTATCCATTTCAAATGAATTCTTTATACAGATGCATGGTGTATAATATGTCGTGGTCTTCCTTAGTACTTTGACATGTTGACTATAGCTATTCGAATTTATTGAAATTTTTATCTCTCACGAACATCTGCCTTCTTATATAGGCATTGCTAGACAGGCTTATCACCGTAGCATTTGTTTCTTATATCATGAGGAATTTTCTCACCTGCAATGTACTTTGAAATTGTACTTGTGATTGATGGGCTTGTTTGGCCGTAACTTCAGTGCGCTATATTTGTCCACCGAAGTTTTGCTTGTAGTTGATAACTTGTGTGTGTGACTTAGCTGCCCGATGTTGATATTCCTCTGGACGACGGTAATGCCACCATCTTCAAGTTTGTCCAGCGCCTGATCACTCAGCTGACATCTTGCGGCAAAGCCGAGCGTCTGAAGCGCATCTGGGAACCAACTTACACGTAATCATGATTAAATTTATCTTAGATGTATTTCTGAACTAATATCGACATTGGAGGATGTTGAATATTGCATAGAGCTGCAAGAGCTAGGATATGTCTACAAATGCTTAGTGTGCATGTCCAGTGAAATGTCCGAAAGCTTGATAGACAGCTCGAGACATGAGAGATTTTTTTTATTAACTTTTCATTTATCAGAAGAGTTGTGGTGGAATTGTCAGTATAGTGTACACATTTCACTGATAGTAAACTGCAATTTCTTGATATATTAAATTGGTTTAATTTGCTAATTTCTGTTGGCTGTGCATTCTGAATGACTGATGTGTATTTTGCTGTTTTGTAGAATACTTTACAAAGAAATTAATTCCGATAGCATGACATCAAAGCACCAGGCAGTGGTATGTTTTTTTTCTTACTGTTTGGCATAGTGTTGTCTTTCTGGAATACGCACCAGAAAATGAGCTTTTTGTTTTGTTGTGGCTGCTGTAAGTAACTGCTGATAACATTTGTAGTGGTTGGTCTTTTGACTGACATTCTGGCAACCCTTTTATTTTTGCTTTGATTGTTGTCTGCATGTTAGCCCAGCATGTGTATGTTTTTGTTTTTTTTTTAACCATTTTGGTATATTCACTGAGTTTGAGTTTGATTTAGTTTTGCTGCATGATTCTTAGCCATTTTTAGTATATTTGCTAACTTGATCTTGCAGTATGCTTGTCGGTGATATGTTGTGTGACGCGTGTTGCGTGAGCTGTTCTGGATATATTGTTATGCTCCCGCAAAGCTATAGCAAGGTAGTTGTTCATTGGAACATTTCTTTATCTGACTTGCTGACTTGATTGGAGTAAAGATTTGTGTTACCTCCTGTGAGTCGGAATAAATTAATTAGTATTGCTGTGGATACTTTTGAATTCAGTTTGACTTGTTACTTATTTTCCAGACTTATCCTGCTCAAGTTTTCGTGCATTGAGTTTTAACTGAATTGAACTTTATTTAAGACACCCTTGCAACTGAAAAAGCTAAACAGATAATTTATGAGGGGGGGGGGTCTGCACTATGAAAGCGTTACTGAAATAGATGAATTCATCCAGACAAACTTAGGAAAAGAATACAAATTGTGCAACTGAGCCGTTAGACTGCAGCATATTTAATCATTTGAATTTGTTGCAGAGAATTATGGGTAGTTGAGTGGTGCAGTTGTTCTACATTCTGTAAAATTGGTGGTCTTTGGAATATTGCTCGTAAGAATATTGCATACATGTTTGCAATCTGTTGATTAAATTGTCACGCAATTTAGAAATAGTCATGCAGATAAGTGTCTGCCGTTTGGCCCAATTCTAATGAAATAATTTTTTGTGGATTCTCTTTCACCTAATTTTGATTGAATATATTTTTTGTGCTGACTGATGAAGGTTTACTGTAGCGGCCGAGGCCTGTTGTTGCATGTTTTGATCTTGTACTGCTAGTGTCCAGTATGTGATGCAAATTTACATTATCAATAAGCTGTCATCATGTGTCGTTCCTTATCTCGTTGTCGTGCATGAATTTTTGTCAGTTTATCGTCTTTGGCATTGTGATTCTGTTCCCAAATCTCCAAAGCCACGCATTCCTGAATATAGACGTAATCGGGTTTCATGATTCTGATCAAATTACAACTTTTCTCAATTACATTTCACATTCAGGCAGAATGTCTGTTAGTGTAAAACCAGCTGCTAACATGCTGGGTGTGAGATGAGTAAGTAAGTAAGATAGCTCAACAGTTAGCCACACTGCACTGCAATGAAGTTTGACAAAACGAAGTTTGACAAAACTTGACATCCTAGCACAATCTGTGTACTGAGAATGTCACTTAGTTGGAAGTTGGATGGTATCTTGAACCAAGCAGTCAATACTCGATTTCAGTCGGCTAATTAAAACTTTTTATCCAACTCCATACGTTACAAATAAATGTAGAGGTGCAGAAATGGCTTATATGAAAAGACCCCTGACTTTTTTTATTTAAATATGCAATTTTTTACAGAGAGAAAGAAAAGCTGAACTTGCTTTGTTTTGAAGTTGATAAGTAAGTAAGATTATTTAGAAGGCGCAATGTAACAATAGCCACAATGCGCCGGTACAAGTGAATGATGTATGGTGGAGGTTAGCCTTACACTGCTGTGTGTGAATTGGTCAAATAATGCAACTGAGAATGAATGGTTTGTTTGTTGATGTGAGTGTGTGTGTTTCATGGTTCCTACGGTCAGAGAAAGTCAGGGAAAAATCAGAGGGTCAGGGAAAATCAAAGTACCAGAGTGCAGAAGTTAACAAAGGTGCAGAAAAAATTTTGAACTGTTTTACGCAGATTGCGTACAACAGTTCAGAATTTTTTTCTGCTTGCTTCGCTCGCAGATTATTTCTATCTCCACTTTTAGATGTGTTCTGCCACCTTTGTTTTTAGTGCGATTGCTAGTGATTGAAAACCAACATCGGTATTTTGCGTGAACAAATTAGTCAGGGAAAACGATTCATTTTGTCCTGGAAAGTCGGGGAAAAGTCAGGCAAAATTAATTTGGCAGAGTAGTAGGAACTATGGTGTTTTGCGTTGGTGCATGATGTTTCTAACCGGCTAACAATATCTGGTTCGTATGGTCGCATCGTTTTAACTTGTAGGGCCGTCGGCCGGGCCTGGCTCTGTCTGGTCCCGGTTCATTGCCTTGGCCCGTGGACTACGTTGAACGGCACCTAGGCACGGAGGCGTTGCCTAAGAGCGAACTCATCAGTTACCTTCGGTCGTGCGCTGATTCTGCTTTTCTGCACCGCTGGCGTTTGGTCGGCACCGACCGAAATATTAAAAAGAGCCACAACTGCGTGCAGCTGGTGTCGGCATATAAGGCAAGCCCAATTGAATGATGACTGAAACGTTTAGTTGTTGTGTAGCTAAACGTGAGCTCGCATGGTCCTCTGTTCAGTTTCCGAATGTTGAACATGTACAGTGTTGCTTTTCTTGGCACGCAGTCGGTATCTTTGAATAGTGAAATTGTTGGAATCACTTTCGGAAATGTGTTTGCTTCTTTTCCAACTGTTATTCCCTCCGGTGAGATAAATTGCAGTGAAATACTTTGCTTAGGAACTGTCTGTGGTGTTCTGCTGCTGACTCTATGGCAGGGTAACTGTAAGAGTTGATAGATGTTGGTAAGTAAGGAAATAGGTGTAAGTCATGCAACATGAACACATTCCAGTAACACTAATAGAATGGCATACGTCTCTAGTGATCAGTGCTCGAGGACTTATTAAGTTTAGTTGATATTTTTCACTTTTATTTGGTCGATACATAAAAATTATTTTAATTTATTTCTTTTTGTTCATCTGCCTCTTTTTGTCCTAGTCTTGCTGATTTAAGTTGGTATTTGTTTGATAAAATCTGTCGTATCTTTAATATAACAGCAGCTGATTATTCTAGTGAATGTTGCCAATTTATATTATCCTTATCTTGAAAATGATACACATATATACATAATATTTCTCAATGATATCTTAGCAAAAAAAGAATTGCTATCTAGTAGCAAGCAGAATGGTAGATTGGTGGAACATGAACTTGCACTTAGATGAAACTGTTCCGTACTTTTGTGCTGCTGTGTGTAATAATTTCTACTACTTCTCAAGTTTCATGCTTTATTCTTTTTCTTCACATATGCTTCACTTTTGAGCTTACTTTTCAGAACATGGTCAGTATTTGTGCCAATGCTTTATTATGTTTAACTGTGAAATTTTGTTATCTATTTTCTCACCATGTTTTCAGTACTAGGTGCAGTTAATAATAGCTTATTTTGTACAATTTGATTAACAAATAGCAGATAGGATTAATGTGTTTTATTAATTGTTGCTGTTGATGATTTCAGTTACTAGCATTTGCTTGAGTAGAAAAGTTGTCTTAAATTAATTAGTGTATTAATTTTTGAATGTCTTTAACTGCAGGAAATGATTAAAGTAATAATTTTTTTTTCATCTCATGTATCTGTATATAGCATTTGCATGTCTGGTAAATGTGACGAATAATTTAATTATATAGTAATATGACATGATCATCTCTGTATTTCTGTTTCTGTTAGTTTTTGCCATATATATTATACATACCTGTATTAATGTGGATGTTAAGAATTGAATACATTCTGAGCTTGTTATGCAGAACAGCTGGGTTGATTCTTGCTTTCTGCTAGATAGGATACTGGATTTACAAAGGCGTTAGTTGACCGGGATACTTGTGGGAAGCCAAAGAACTTATGTTTCATTACGTTTGGTTATATGGTGTGGGTCAGTAAAAAACGTGCCACTTTCCTTTTGTTTATATCTTTGCCAATTATTGACTAATTTTCAAAACTCTTACTGGCACACTCTGCCGAAAATTTGCAGTAATGTGATTATTGTACATCCCAACACCCTGTAAATGCATCTTTACACTACCTTGTAAAATATAAGTGAAATATGCTTATATAATACAGGGTGCGGCAGAAAAAAGTAGCCCCCTAAAGTTTTTCGCTGTTTTCTCAGCAGCCGTTTAGCATTTTGACCTGAAAATTTACAGATTTATTTACTAAATTGTTCTACGGCTAAATGCCAAATAAAATTTGATTCCATTGAAAAATGACGAAGTTATAGATTTTTTAACATGACCGCTTACCGATTTTTCA
>Ga0056128_1002315_pt1 | contig 22458 bp, 12 predicted proteins | sample WorMetLIZISLAND2_FD_71113 | JGI IMG/M metagenome (GOLD analysis project Ga0056128, IMG submission 71113) | Marine gutless worms symbiont microbial communities from Max Planck institute for Marine Microbiology, Germany - Olavius geniculatus... ... | reverse complement strand
CCTGCAGGAGTTAAGCCACGCTGCCCTAGATAGGCAGCGGTGGGCAGCGATAGTAAGAATGGCGTCAGACACCAACGGGCATTGAGCCCACGGTTGTCGATGATGATGATGATGATGTAGCCCCAAACCCCTGAATCAATCTACTTAAAATTTGACTTGGATGATTAGGTCGGCAGTCTGACCCTATGTGCCAAAAATGGTACAAATCAGCCCAGTGGGGTTGGCGGGGCAAAGGGGTGAAATATAATGTTCAATTGGGTTATTTTTTTGTTTTACTTTTCTTGCCAAGCTCTGGAGAACACATTTTTGGGAGTATCGCCGCATTCTTTGCACTGGATGACGTGTTTCGGTGAAAATTGATTTCCTAGAAAGGTCTCAACATTTATCTTTAATATTTTTTTCCCTTAAATCCCCAAAAACCGAAAATTTTAGGCCCATTTTTGGACTTTAAAAAATACCGCTGAAAATGCTTAACAATGTAGATGCTCATCTACAAACTATACCCTTAATCGTCATCGTAGCCTCACCAAAGTGGCATAGTGAATAGGCAATGTGGCCTCGGGAATTCCAAATATGTGATTATTTTGGACCCTGTCTACAGGTCACGTGACACGGCGCATGCGCAGTGAACTTTTGGCCCTTAACACGGGCAAATGCAAGTCCGAGGCCTTATATCTCCCTAACGGTGCAAGCTATAGACGCATGGTTACAATGGACCACCAATAAGAAACCACATATGCCGAGTCGAATGGTCCCGTGACCGATGACGTCACGTGACCCCAAAAGGTCAAGGTCCTGACTCCATTATCTTTGAGGCGCCATATCTCCGTAATTGTGCAAGATAGATGCATGGTCACAATAGACCCTCCATAGAAAGTCATCCACCGCGAGTCGAATGGTCACGTGATTGGGTTGGGTCACATTATTGCTTTTAACTCACGGTTAAATTTGCTAATAAAACAGCAAATATAAAATATAAAAAACTTACCAGTTTACACTACTGTGTAAGGGCGACCAAGTCACACCTCCAAAACAGCAGAAGTCATTTTACTAGGACACAAAGTGATAGAACGGCGAACTGGCTGCCCTTACAATCCTATGTGACGTGACCCCATTTAACCTTTATCCACTCCCGCATTATCTCGTGAGCCAATAAACGTAGTCAATGCAAATGCGATACATATATTTTCCAGCTGATTAAATGTACCGCTAGTCCATAGCTAAAAAAAGTTAAATTGGAAAACGACTTAAACGTTTTTTGCAAGACTGGTTATATACGGGCATGTAGGTACGGTACCTTAATCACCATGGGCTGTAGGTCATTCATTCATGCAGATTACAGAAGTCATGATTTCGTCAGCTTATATCCACACCTCACACGTCATTAATCGCTTAAATTTAACCTTTAGCTTGTCAACCTCAAAACTCACGAACGAACATTTCACGATTAAGAATGAAATCGATCCGCAATGTTTCTCGCCACATGTGTGCGCAAAGACTCTGTGTTCAATGCTTACTTTACTTGAGAAAAAAAGGAACGCGTCATTCAATAAGTATTGATGATGGAAGCCTATAGGCTTAATGTAGGGGCCTATTGGTTACTGGTTTATTACAAATTTACAATAGACCTAACTTCTTAATATTTCTGCGCTACCACGCGCCGGTGATGTAACGTTAAGTCGTATGGAAATTATAGGAGTTAAGACAAAAGGACTTCATTCCTGCTGAGCTGGCGGCCGACTCCATAGGTACAGTGCAAAATTTTAATTTCACACATTTATTGGTTCACGGGATAATGCGGGAGTGCAAAGAGCAAAATACGCTGTGTTTCAGAAAAAAAAACTGTGCCAGTGTTATTTTATAAATAACTTCGTGAAACACTGATCGATTTTAGTAACATTTTTGATTTTAGCTTAAAAACGATTATCAGATGTTAATAATTTTGGATACGAATATTCCTGACATAACTAGCCATCAAATGACCGCTTATTTCTCTACCTCATCAAACGCTTGCTTAATTTATTGAACGTCATTACAGCAGTGTGTCTACCAGATAACGTTCAGAAATGTTGATGAATTCAAGAAGCCATTGGCAAAGTCTGAATTGGTCTGGAGCAGAACATTATCGATACTGCTGTTAATGAATAAAGAAAGCGTCCACATTTTAAGCAATTTTACTGTAGGCAGTTGAAAAAAAATGGGTAAAATGTCGGCAAAAATGTCAGAAGTGTAAACAAAATATGTTTTGTGGGTTACTTTGATTAAGTAATTATACTGCATTGTATAAAAATAAAATATTTTGTCTGTTCTGTTTTCCCAAAGTAATAGTGCAAACGTAGACATTGGATTAAGTAGAAAACTAAACGGTTGTTTGATGGCCAGTTGTCACGAAACTATTTGTACCAAAAATTATTAAAATCCGTTAATCCTTCTTTAAGGTACAAGTACAACTGAAAATGTTGGGGATGTTTTGTGAGACACATTTTAGTTCTAGCAACAACTAACACAACAGTTTTCACCAGAATAATATGAAAATGTGAGAAAAATATTCAGCTGTGCGGCGAAAAATGATTTAGGATTTAGATTTCTAGGCCGACAGCCAATTTCTCTATCTCCCAAAAGACAGCAATGATGGGCGATCGTTATCTGCAGCAGCAGCAGCAGCAGCATGGCAATGAGTGACGCAATGCCTGCGTTGCTGCTGGAAGCACCATAAAGAGTTCGCGGGTCGTAAAATATACTGGCAGCAGATCGTGGGAGAAGCGAGACGAGATAGAGTAAATCACGTCGAGCGCAAGACCGACCAAACAACGGCCCAACGAACAAACGGACGAACGCAAGCAGCGAGACGACGGTCCAGAAATGAAATTTATCGCCTGCTCTAGTAGACTGTGTGCAGAGTCGGCGTCGGCGTAGTTTATTGCCGTTTCATTCGCCAGGGCGCGCTGCACTAGTTCTCGGCGGTCCGCTAGGCGCCAGCACCGTTTGTCGACGATACCGTTGGACCGCTGCAGTTGCTGCTGCGGCTGCACACGCTGGCCGCAAATCATGCTACTAAAAGTAAAAGTTCTCTGACCAAATGCAGAATTGTATGTTTTAAGAAAACCATTCTTGACCATTGAAATTACTACGCTGATATTTAAATGTCTAGGTATAACCCCAGGAGTGCGGATTTTTTTGTAGATTAAGATATTTTCTTCACTTTCAGTCGTACTAAGTAAGACAGAGTTTGCAAATAGGCCTATCTAGTCTATCTAGTCGTTCGTAAATGCAGATTTTTGCTTATTCCATGATGATGTACACTAGTCATTACCCATGATAACCTACACACTAGCTGACAATGCTTGCTGCAACAGTTGCAGTAAATCAGCTTTGAAAAATACGGTATGCGTAATGGCCTGATAAGGGCAAATTCGCGGGTCAAAAAAACAGTAGTCAATGGCTTCAGATTAGTTGTAGCCTTCGATTCGAATCCAGAAACAATGTCATATTTCGTTCGGTGTAAAAATGCCGTCGTTGTTTTGGCAGCATTTTTCATACGGCATCCACAACTGTAGTTAGGCCTACGCCCAAATTACCGAGATTTAGTTGTTTTTTTTACCAGAGATGATAGATCACAGTGTGTAACGGTGAGAGACGCAAGTTTTCAAACAGGAGGCGAAAACATCACGGACTAGACATCTCAAGAGTTGGCATCTGCTATTTACTTTCCCTTTTTACATCAACTGATGTGCCATAAATCCACGCTTTACTTAATAGCCTAATTCTCAGACGTTTTTTACTAGCTCGTTCGAGATTTTTTAACCGTTAACAGCGCATTGTGCTATATATAAATAAGCAATTGCCTAGCTGTATGTGGGCGATGCTTTATGGGCCGCAGCTGCAGTCAAGGACCAGAGAACGATGTAGTGGCGTAGCCAGAAACGTTAACTGTGGGGGAGAAAGCTTCGTCTCCATTCCCCTTTTTTCCTTCTGTCGTCTCTTTTTCTTCTTTTCCCTTTTTGTTTACTTCCTTATTCTCGCCTTTCTTTTTTTACTTTTTTCTTTTTCCTTTCCTTAAAATAGCACCCATAAAATCCAGCTAAAGTGTTTGGGGGGAGCCCTGTAAACTCCCCTAGAGAGATCTGCAGCGAAGCCCCAGCCGAAATCGAATTTGGGGCATCGTAGCTTTAAAATATATGAGATCTGGTGGCAACGGTTTTAATTATTTTCCTGAGCATCAACTGACGTACACTTCATGCAGTTTAAACGTGTGCTGATGTTTTGTCTGAAGATTTCAGGAAAGGGCTAGGTCCCTTGACCCTAATTGGCTACGCCACTGGATGTGGATAAAGTAAGACGAAACCGTAGACAGAGACAAATATCAACCAGCAGGCCGACGGGACGCAAGTCGGGTCCACGCTCGGCCGGCCGTCCCGAGATCCGTCTTGCTGGCGGGCACCTGTGCCCACGACTACCCATTGCCGCCGACACCGGCGCTGCGCGGCGTCGTTCGATAATTGGTTCGCGTTCCGGGAAGAAAAGATCTCTGCTATATGGCCGTCGGTCGGTCGGTCGGTCGGTCGGTCAGCCAGCTGGGTTGGATCGATACTGGCCGAGAGGACAGCTGGCGAGGGCTGGCCGGGGGGCGATGAGGGGTGAACGCTCGTAGAATACCGAACCGATCGTTGACCCAGGCTGCTACGGCCTTGCGGCAACGCCAGCACACGCGCTCGGGCCCAGTTTTTGGCTGCTGGTGCTACTGCTTGCTGTTTTTCGACGAACTGTTTATGTGCACGGCCTCCACGCTGCAGCGTCGCCGGTATCTCGCAATTATTTCCATTAAACCGATTTTTTTACCCGCGGATTCTAGGCCGCGGTGCAACAGCGGACTGCAATCATGGTGCAGGCCCAGTTTCGCTCCGGTCCGCGCATTCTGTGCTGACGTACGTCAATATTTCAGCAGTAAAACATTCTATCACCGTCACTGAACCACACCATTCAAGCATACGTTACACACTGCGCAATGTATGAATTGAATATTAGGCAGTGGCTACATATGAAAAACTTTTTGGCCATTGTTTTTAGTTGCATAACCACATCCAATTTACCACAACGGCTGAGCGACTTACTTCGGAATGCCCTGTTTTAATTTTCTGTTAATGTTAAACTATATCGTTAAAACATTCGTATTTATTTCACTGAGAGGTAAGCCTATTTTATTTTCGTTAGTTTATTACTTAATTATTATAATCCAATTGACGAATTCGCTCTTTAGTTCACAAAATATTTTCGGTACACCACATTAGAGCTTCTGCATAGATAATTTTATTGTCAACTTTATTCTACAACGATATTTTTGCAAAGCAATTTATTTTCTTTACCTGCAAAATTGTAATGCTACGCTGTATGACGCTAACCGTCGCTATTTGTAGTTTAGCAAGCGATAATCGTGACTTATTTGACTATTAATTAATTCATTAAAATTAGATATTCTGAATAATAATAATAAAAATTACACTTTAGTACACTTTTTTCGAAATACGTAAACCGTTTTTATTAAACGTCTTGGATCGGTATTGGCTTATCGAATGACGATATCGAGAAGTAAATCGTAAATTTATCGTTCTGTTTAAAAATTTATTTTGGAGAAAGAAAAAAACACCTAAGATCGATATTTACGCCAAAAAACGCTAAATGGTTGTAGTAAATCTGTGCCGTCGACGGTAAATAAGCTGGCACGCGAATCGTTCATAAAAGTCACATTACGCGCGACCGAACACGCCGTAAAACGGCCATAATTCGCTTTATCGCGCGCGCCGGTGTAAACACCGCTTTACACTGCGGACTATTTCCGATGGGGCAGCGGCGGCGGACGAAGCCGGCCGCGGCACGTCGGTAAAGCGGTCAATCGGTCGGTCGGTCAGCGGCGTGGCGCAGTAATACGGCCGGTGGTGGGCGGAGTCCGGTGCAAGCTGACTGGTGCAAGCGCGTTTATTTTGGCTAGCAGAACAGTCAGTCAGGGAGATCGACCGAGCCAGCAGCAGTAGCAGTAGATTCAGCAGCTGACAGCCGCCGTAGACCAGAGTGGAGTAGCGTCGGCTGCATAACGACCGCTACAAATCATTGTGTAAGCCAACGCTGAGCCGAACGCACGCTCGGAACCTCGCTCGTCAAATCACTGCGAGTGCGACTCATCGGCTGCTTCATCCGTCGTTCGTTTTATGTCGATCTGCCGCGCGTTTTTTGCACTCCCTCTCTCGCATCGCGCGGGCGGCAATTAACGGAACGACTACAATAACAGTATAACATCGTGCGAACGTGAGTGCAATCGACCTACCTATCTACCCACCGACGCCCACGCACGTTGAGTTGAGTTCAGCCATGACTTACGGCAGCCTCGGTCGGTGACCGACCAACCGGAAGTCGAGAAGAAACTCGGTTGCGGCTGCGGGCGTCAGACCAGCGTTCCGAGTAAAACGCACGTTCCGATAGCGTTTTCTGACACCGTGACAGCGAACGCATTCGAGAGAACATACTATCATTCTGTAGTTCGCTATGAACATCAACCCGTACTACGGCGTAGTCGCCGCGGGTGGCGGCAGCGGCGCTTCGCACTTCGCCGGGTTTCCGTTCGCAGCGGCTCAGTGCGGCCCTGGTCCGGCGGATGTGATCGGAGGACCGTTTGTCGACGGCGAATTCTACGCCGCGAAGCAAGCCGCCGCGTACCATCATCATCATCACCAGCCGCATCAGAACGGAACGGTCGGAGGCCAGTTGCTGAAGCATCATCACCCCACGGCGTCCATTGCCAATGGCAACAATAACAACAACAACAACAACAGTCAAAACGCAGCGCTGGATGCTACGTCGAGTGCGGCGGCGTACATTGCAGGTCGTGGTGGTGGAGAATGCAACGGAAAGCTAGCACCAGGGTACGGCCCCGACATCCACGCGGCCGCCATGCACGTCGGCGGATCGCCGATCCCCGGGTACGGCCCGCCGTCGTACGGGACCGACCACACGAGGACGTACCCTGGGGGCGAGGACCAGACCGGTACGATGACGCCGTCGCCTCACCGGCCATCACACCAGGGCCTGCCGTCGCTCGCCGCCGCACGTGGACAGTGGAGCCCGTCGTCCGGCGCCCTCGGCGTGTCCTTGGGGGCAAAGGGGGGCGATGGGGCCTCCTCGGACCCGTACAAACTGTCTCCGCCGGAGACGGCCCATCACACCACGCCCACGACGCCGACCCACGGGTACGACAGCATCGACACAGTCAGCGCGCCCATGTCATCACCGCCGCCGCAGCCCGCGTCAGCCACACGACAACTGCAGCAGCAACAGCAGCAGTACTCCAGCCCCACCGTTCATCAACCTACCATACCATACTACCCGTGGATGGGAGTTGTCGGTACGTAACATACCGTATTATTGCGCTTTTCACGTATTAGGAATTGTCTTTTGTGTGCTTTGTTTTTTTGTTGGAATTGTGGTGGCAAATAGAGATTTGCACTAATAGAAGGCGCTCGTGAGAGTGCATAGGCGTATTTCCGCCGAGTGAAGTAGGCCTAATTTTAACCAATTCTGCCACTACTACCGCTGCTACTACTATAATCTGTTGGTGATGTAATGACGTCATTGCTGTTGTGACGTCATGCATGCTGGGTCACTGATGTGGTGCACACACGCACAAAAAAACAGACAGGCAGTTCAAAGCTATTGCTTTATCTCCGCCAATTCACTACGTTCACTTTGGCAAAGATAATTCCCTAGCTCTTAACACTCTCGCGCAGTCGCGCTTGCCATAACATAAACACTGCAACCTCCCTCGAGGACGTTCTGCTTTTGGGCTTCGGTTTGTTGATTAATTTCTCTGTCTCTCTGTTAACGGGATTCACGATTGCTTATGTGAATAATAAGGCTCACTGGTCAGAAGTGATAGCCATTTGGTACAAGGAGGTCGAACACTTTGATCTCATGAAACAGTTTTGGACGAATATTCAATGAAATTTTTGCACATTGACAGCTTGTTTTTTCAGTTCCTTGGAAATCATTTAGTTTACTACAGGTGACTAAATTCAAGGTGTTTTCGTTTAATGAACAGTTGATAAGCTCAATCTGTTAACAGTATTTATCAGGTAGTTAGAAAATATTCCATCATGGTCTGAAGAGTCGACGTCATTTACTGCTATTACACCTGTAAAATACATGTACAACCGATTCAGTTGGAACTGCATCTACGTGTAGCTCAAGTTATTCTCTCGTGCCTGCCCGCCAATTCGTGCTGCCTGCGCTATTATTTATGATCAGTCGCTGTGTAATTTATCGCGTGCATAAATAATGATTGTTCGTAGTCCGAGCCGCGGCAGATAGTATGTAATGCGAATGATGTGCCGTTTTCGCCAGTCGCTACTGTTTGGTGTTGGCCAGCGGCGCCGTGCGAAGGCCAAACCGTCCGTCCGTGTACACACGCCTGCCTGGCGCCGTGCCGCCAGCGGGCTTGCAATGGCAATTGCTCGGTCTCTGTAGGCGCATAAATAACATTTTGCACCACAGACCTGCATACACAAGGCCACTGGTGACTGGTCACACGCTGAGAGCCGGCTAGAGAAGATCTATGCTGATGAATATGCGGCTTGCGGGTGTTGGACGACTTGTTGCCGTCGAATTGTCGCTTTTATTGAATTCCGCTGGTGCTTCAAACGAACGAGCAATTAACCACTGCCAAGTGTGAGCTAGGCTGCACCGTAAAGGCGCGTACAGAGCGACGTAACTGAACTGAACTGAACTAAACTCGCCCATTAGTTAGTTCGTCAAAACTAAACCGTGTCAGTTGAGTTCAGTTTTCAACTGGCGCATTTTCCGGCACATTTGCAGAAGGGCGGCCAGTAAAGGCCGTATGCCGTACACCTCAGGAGTGTCGCTACACTACCTTGTAAAATGTAAATTTTTAAATTTATACCAACTGCAGTCAATAATAGCAATCTATATCATGGGCGCAGAAACAAAAAAGACGGGAGCTGCGGTCGACTGGTAGGTAAGGTAGTAAGTACTCTCCTAACCTCAAGATGATCAGTCAGTTTCATCACTGAAAACAGTCATCATGCCTAAAGCCCGGTCCGCTCCCGTATGGATCATTTCATTCATTGCGACCGTGAAGAATATACTGAAACATCTACCCACTGATTCATATGCCAAACTTATTCAATTATGTGACAAAAATTTAGTTACATTAGTCGGGTTGAAATTCTCAAGAGACTGGTTGTATCGCTAAGCAAGCATCCGCAGAAAACTAAACGACGTTTTTTTCGTACAAGAACGACGTTCCTTTGGGTTTCGTCGGCTACCGTATTATCGTCTGTTTGTCTCACTGTTTGTGCTGTATAACGTTATTTTTCCGCCAGTATCATCATTTTGTCGAGAATAAGCTCTATTTAGTTTTTAAGACGCACAAAGAGTGACGTAATTGAACTGAACTGAGTTAAACTGAACTGACATGGTTTAGTTTTTGACGAACTGATTCAAGGGCAGGCATTAATGCATTGCAGTAGGCACCGTCTAACGCCGTCGGTGGCTCACTTGACTATTCTCACGTACGCGTCAACCAATGACCAATGAGGTCGCCTTGTTAGCTCATTGGTCAGTTCGTCAAAAACTCAACTGTGCTAGTTCAGTTCAGTTAGGTCGCTCTGTGCGCGCTTTTATAGGGTGTTTACACGATCAAGAAAACATCGAACTGGCTCAAGCAGGCCTATTGGAACTCCGCCCCTGGCTCAAATGTAGGCCTAGGCTTAGGCCCTTAGCCCACAGCTGATCACGTGTTATATAGGCCTTCCAATTACAACCCGCCCGCCATTCTAATTAGCATGCTAATTACCATAAAACGTCGAGCTAGCTGCTCGATGTTTGCTCGATCGTGTAAACACCCTATTAGAGTACGCAGCGAGTCCTAGGTTCTACTAACATATCGCAGTCTGTCTTTCGTCTTGAAATTCGCGGCCAGAAGTCGTGGCTGCCTGGCTGCTGACTGTTGACCGAATAACGTCTGATTTGCTGGGGATCCAACCCAGTGCCACCTGCGGTTAATGGAAAAGTGGAGACTTTGCATGCCGGGAGGTCGTAGAAAGTGCATCCACAGCGTGTACGCCAGGCCTGCAGCACGCAGCCGTCCGGTCGCTGCCTCGCAACAAGCGAATCAATCTGCGTTTTATGTGTCGTTAAAACGTCGCCGTAAACATGTCTCGAGCCGACGTTGCTGACGGCAAAAACAAAAACTTTCTTGCAGACAGACCGTTTTGCCGCTCAGCAGTGGCAGTTCTCCGAACGTACAAAAAAAACTTCGGCGTTAAGCCCTAAGCATAGTAATCTCTCCCTTCTCCTTCGCTTTCCCTTTAATTTTCTCTTTTAAGTAAGTAAGTAAGTATTAAGTCAATCGGAAATTTATATAGCGCATCTATATTATTAAAATAAGGATGTATCAGTTTGGACTGCGATTGGCTGTGACGTCATATAGACGTCGTCACCTTGGCGACGCATCATCAGCATCTTTATAGCTAGCGGCTACGCTGCAGCGCCAGCGCATACTGTGTATCGAGGCCTCAGGCCGAGTTGAGGCCCGAAGGGCCGAGAATGGAGGCCACAGACGGATACTATGGCAAAGATCACACGCTTTTTGTCCGCTTGTGACGTTAAAATTAACGTCATCTAATGCGATAATCGCACTAGCAAAAGCTAAACAAGATTGTTTTAAAGAAATGTTTAAAGCTGTCAACATCACACGCCGGTGATATCTGAGTTCATCTGGCAGTGAGTTCCAGACCGTCGGACCAGCAACCGGAAAAGCCCGACGGCCATACGTGTTGAGTCGACAGCGAGGTACAATGAATCGGTTTCGGTTGCCGGAACGTAATCGATGTCGAGATGCGACTTCGACGGTTGGGGTTGCCCCAGTGATGCAGGCCTTTGCTGACGATGATGAGCGTTCATTGCATATGGATCGGCCGGTGATGAATTCGAAAACGGCGAAAGCAATTAGGCCTATAGCGCGCACGAGGGCTCATCATGCGTTTCCACGGCAGCAACGGGCTCGTTATTATGAATGAGTCCGGTGAATTGGCTGCTGATCAGTCACGTGTGTGTGTGTGCGTGCGGGCTGCTGTAATTCATTCCACGCTTTCCGAGCTGTTAGCTGCTGCTGCTGCTGCTAATGCTGACGAGAAAATCTCCTCCTACCTTTGCTCTTCATTCTGTTTGAACTGCGCCCTATCGCACGATGCCGATGCAGCTGTTGCGAGTAGCTCTGATACTTTGACTTTGACATTACAGGCCTTTAACTGTCTTTAATTATTTATGGCACTGAATGGCCTATTTTGTGCTGATGTGCCGTTAAAAACTACTCTCTTACTCACTTACGGGCAGCTGCTGCAGCTTGGAAGCATAGAATAGGCTATATCGTCGGCGTGACGTTTCCCGAGTACTTGGCAAAAAAAATTTCCATTTGGTTCTCATTTGTCGATATTCTTTTCCAATCTCTTGCTGTATATTAGCTGTTTTTGACCTCCGAGTGCACAAAATTTGCGTCTGTCGGCCGGGCCTTAACCTACAGGCGTATAGCATACACCTTTATCGTTTCTTGGACCCATTAGTTACATTCATAGGATAGACATGACACGTGCAAAGTGAAGTTGGTAAGGCTTGCAAATGCAAGGGGAACGGAGTGTAAAAGTTTAATAAACTAACCCCTACTAAAACCCGCTGATGTTACTACTGAGGAATCACTGTCCTTATCGCTGTGCGTGACGCTTGTTTGCCGGCGATCATCAAGCCGAGTTGCATGGAACGATCTTCTTTCAGAACTGAAAAAAACAGCGACACCAGTAGACAATGCTTTGAAAACTTACTTGCAGCAGGCGCATTTAAGAACTTTGTTTGGAGATGGAGTTTTCGCATGGCGTTAAACTTCACGAGCAGCAGTGACAGTTGCGTAGGTTTACATCGTTGCTGCGCTGCGCTGGACTCTCATTTTTTTGCTTTCTTGCTGCATTTATCCTGCTTCTTTCTCGACCGTCTTGCAGGCCGCTCAGTGGCGTAGCCAGAATTATGAATTAAGGGTGGGCTTCGCATCTTTTCCCTTCCTCTCCCTTTTTCTCTTTTTTTCTTTTGTTTCTTTTTTATACTCCCATTTTACCCCTCCCCCTTTTTTTCACTTTTTTGCTTCTTACTTTTCCTCTCGCCTTGGAAGTGCAGGACGTCTAAAATTCAAGTAGAGAGACTGGAGGAGCGATGTAAGCTTTCCGCTGGGGCGGAGCGGAGCTGCAGCTGAAATCGAATTTGGTGCAGTGCATTTTAATCTTAAATATGGGATCTGATGGTTTTAAAAATATTAGATTTGGTGGTAACAAGTTTAGTTATTTTTTCCTGAGAATTAACCGACCACATTGACACAATTAGTGCAGGTTAAACGCCCGCTTATGTCTTGTCTGGGGAATTGGGGAAAGGCTGAACCCCACTGAAGCCTGAGGAAGGAGCAAGGGCGGCGATACAAGCGTGAAGCGAAGCATCGGCGGAGCTGCTGAGGCTGCCGTCGACACGCTTCGATTATCCACGCCCTACACTCTGCATCCTGAGCGTTCAGTCACTGCAGTCTCATGGGCCAGCAATCGGCTCCGAGAATTCATTTATCTTCGCCAGCTCGTCCTTCAGCAACAACGAATTGCTGCTGCTGCAATAACAACAACAGCAGCAACAGCTTGGGAATGCTATAGGCTACAGAGTGCTCCAAAAAAATTCCCGAAAACTTTAGCTTTTTCATTGTATTGTGGAGACGAAGTCTCCAGCAACTTTTTGAAGATTTTGAAAAGAAAAGGCGTATCGGAAGATCTTAAAGTTGCGACTCATGGGGTTTACCTTTTCTGACAGCCAACGACGTCGTCTCCGCAGTTCTGATGCACATATTTCGTAAAACGACGCGGCTATATACCTGTTTAATCATCCCGGAATCCGTATAATGTTTTTGCAGTTATAATGACTGTGATATCAGCTCGTTTCAGATTATCCCCAAAAGAAAAAAAACACGTTTTAGCTATTGAATTTCTTGTCGAAACTGCCCCGGTGGATAGCTACTTTATATGGAGACTGCTGCCATCAAGTCGTGACCGCGGAGGCGTCAAGCCATTGCAATCACCATTTGAGTTGACCGAATGCAGTAACTGGCGGACCGTATTGTGGGACGGAGAGAGGAAATGAATCTTACGCAAGACGGCTGAATACCGCCCGGCACTGCATGGAAAAACTATCGTCGCCTCGAGCGTTCGCGTGAAAGCTTGCAGATTCGTTTCCGTTTGCGTCCGTTTGTCTTGTCAGCCGCACCGGTCGCGGCTTTCGCAAGTAAAAGCTGTAGCATTTTGTAGCACGTACAACAGACCGCCAGTGAATACGAATGGCAGCTGCTACTGTAGCTTATGCCAGTCGTAAAAGACCTCAGGCTCTGTTTAACATGATGACGAAATGGCTGACGTTTCATATCGTTGTCTTTGATCGATATAGCTCTTTTCGTTTCTACCTGACGATTGCACATCTCGTGGCGCTGCATTTGCAAGACGTTAGCGCTCAAAGTTTCGTCAAAGCAGACTCGCAACACGAACGTAAAGACGCGTACAGAGCGACGTATAACTGAACTGAACTGACATGGTTGAGTTTTTGACAAGCATGACAAGCCCATTGGTCATTGGTTGAAATGTACGTGAGTGTAGTTACGTAGGTCAGTGACGCTGTTAGACGGTGCATACTGTAATGCATTACTGCTTGCCTACTGGTCAGTTCGTCAAGAACAAAACCATGTCAGTTCAGTTTAGTTTAGTTACGTCACTCTGTATGCGCCTTTAATACGGAAATATAGCATTTAAGTGAAGTGGTAGACGATCAGATGATATAGTACAATAGTTTGTTTTGCAAATTATCACATGTGTCGTAATTCTTCGTTTTCCAAGTTGTCGTACTAACTTCTTACTGTCGCGAGTTTTTTCTCTGTGTACCTCGACAACCGCTAGAACCCGAAGGTCATACTGAAGGTCAAGGTCACGTGGGTTTTTCTGTGTGTGTTTTTTGCGTGCATGATACTGCGGCCACCCGCGGGTAGTACTTAGCCATAAACAAGGCTTCACAGTCTTGTTTTATTAAATTATCAGTTTCCATGGTTTTCTGCCTAATCGTTACTTTGGCCTCAGTTCCACGGTCATCGCGATCTGATGGTGTAATGGAAAGAACGTATATAATTTGCAATAAATAGATTACCCCTTCCATCCTTGCATTTTGCCGTGAAAGGTTAAAAATGTTGTATATCTATCTCTATAGGAAATCTGAGAGGTACAGAGCGTCACCTGCCATATGGGATCGCACAGTGTTCTGACACAGATAAACGCGCTTCGCTTAACGCCAGCCAGACAGGCCGATATAGCCCAGTACTCGATTTACCTATATACCTTAGTGGGGGTAGAGAAAGGCTAGGTTAACCTTGGTGTTGGTTATATACGGTTTACCTGTTCTGAGACAGTCACCCGTCCAAGTAGTAACCACTAGATAGCGACTCGACCGGGAGTCGAACCCACAACCTCTCGATCGACAGTCCGACACCCTATACCTTTTTGCCACCAAGCCACCGTCCGTTGCTTAGTTATACCCCGTTTACACGATCAAGCTGGCTCGACGAGCTGGTTATATGTTAGCTGGACGAGCCAGCTCGATGGTTGCTCGATCGTGTGAACGGGGTATTACTTTCGTACTTTTCTTGCGCAAGGATAGCTTTGCGTTGTGCACGTTGCGTTGGATAGAATCTAGGCTTAGTTGTAACTAAGTAACGACTTATGGCGAATTCTTCGCGCACGTCTGTGTCTGTATTCAAGCAGCGTATGCTTAATTTGTCAATGGATGGCCAGAGGTCAGTGACGCTCAGCCATGCGGAAAGTGCCGCAGCTTCTAACGCCCATCAGTTTGACTGCCATAGTATGGAACTTTAGGCTATATGATCCGTATATAGCTGGCGTCGAATGTGCGAATACTTCTGTTTAGCTTACCTCTGGCATTTATTGGCCGTCGTTTTGCTGCTGTTTGTATAAGCCGTCTCACAGGTCTTGTCTGTTGGTCTGTTTGTCCGTCTGTTCTGCAGTATGGGTATCTAAGTCGAAAACAAAAAGCGTATAGATAAACCAAAATTGGCAAGAATAATTTTCAGAGCACGAGTGTGTCGATTTTAAGTTCAAAAGGCGCGTACGGAGCGACGTAATTGGACTGAACTGAACTTAACTGACATGGCTTAGTTTTTGACGAACTGACCAATGGGCAAGCAGTAATGCGTTACAGTAGGCACCGTTTAACGGCGTCGGTAGCTTACGTGACTACGCACACGTACGCGTCGACCAATGACCAATAGGCTCGTCCTGCTTGCCCATTGGTCAGTTTGTTACAAACTAAGCCGTGTCAGTTCAGTTCAGTTCAGTTACGTCGCTGCGTATACGCGCCTACAGCTATGGCCGTACAGCATATGTCAAATTTACTGGACCGAGATGCCGTTCTAGTTGATAACCGTCAGTGTGATGTGATTTGTGTCTGCAGGTCCCAATTCGTCGCAGCGTCGTCGCGGTCGACAGACTTATTCGCGCTACCAGACCCTCGAGCTGGAGAAGGAATTCCAGTTCAACCGCTACCTGACGCGCAAACGACGCATTGAGATCGCGCACGCGCTCTGCCTCACCGAGCGTCAGATCAAAATCTGGTTCCAGAATCGCCGGATGAAGTCCAAGAAAGAGATCCAGCACATCAAGGAGCTGAACGAGTCGTGCTGCGGCCCGGTCTGTGGCGGTCTGCCCGGCGGAGGACCGCCCGAAGTTCTTAAGGACCACCACCATGGACACTGGGACGCTTCGGTCACCGACATCGACCGCGAGAACAAGACCACCGCGCTAATACATTAGCCCCTCCTTTATTCCAGGGGCTTTTATTCATATACCTGCTTGCGCCCAGTGAAAAATAAGGGTAAATGCAATTTTGTCAAGTGCATATGCAAAATTTCTTATCACCAAAAGCGCTGTTTTTAGCTTAAAATGCACCACAAACCGTTTGGCGACCGAGCTCTGCACACCCTCTGGGGGAGCTTACAGCGCTTCCAATAACTCCCTATCTGGACCAAGGGTGTGGACCCCAGGAAAAGAAGGGGAGGATGGAAAGCAAAGGGGAAGAAAAAATGAATGAAAACTTAAAAAGAGAAATACAGTGCGGAAAGGGGGATAAAATAGGGAAAGGAGTGAAAGGAGAAATGGGGCAGGAAAAGGGGCGAAAGAAAGGGGTGTAGAGATAGATTTAAACCCGGTTTCGATTCAAGATTTGGGGGATAGAAGCCCCTGCCTTCTTTCCTTTCTACCTCGTGCAATCGTTCTGTATAGCTGATGTCTTGTCTCAGTTCCCGTTTACTTTTCTCCGTCATTGGCGGCGTTTACAACTGCAACTACAGTCTAGGAATGTATGGCGTTGTTTTCCTTAGGAAGACATTATTACTAGTACATTTCCGCGCCTATTCTTTGTAAGAGCAGAATCGTACATCGCGCGACGACGGGTTTGACCAAAATCGTGCATGATTCGTTTCATAGCATGTTTGGATTAGGCCCACTTTAGCTCTATAACCGCAGTATTTGTGGTCATAGTGCTTACGCGTTAGAAATCCTTCATTTGTACTCACGCGAACAGCCAAAGCGCGATGTGTACTTTTAGCTGGGATAAAACCTTATTGCAGAACCGCATTAAGCACGGGCGCCCGCAGAAAACTTTTTCCCGGCAGGGTGGTAATGCTTTTTGCATTCAACGTCCAGCAAGAGCTAATGGTAGGTGTTCAAAACCAAAACAATTATCCATGTGACCGCGTTTTATGTCACGGTTGCCACGAGTATGTAAGCCTATTGTTTCCGATTCCGATACAGCACAGCAGGGTACTCACTATAGTCAAGTTTTTTTCCTTTTTCTTGCCGGTGTGCGGGTGGGCGCCCGTCAGTGCCAAAACTCATTCTATCTTTCATGACTGCAGAAAAGTGAAAATCGTCGTCGCTGTACGTTAAGGCGCCTACAGAGCGACGTAACTGAACTGAACTATAAACCGACAGGGTTTAGTTTTGACGAAAATGACCAACGGGCAAGCAACAATGCATTACTGTAGGCACCGTCCAACGTCGTCGGTGACTACGTGACTACACTGACATACGCGTCAACCAATGACCAGTGGGCTCGTCCTGCTTGCGCATTGGTCAGTTTGTCGAAAACTAAATCGTGTCAGTTCAGTTCAGTTCAGTTCAGTTATGTCACTCTCTACGCGCCTTTGGACGATTTCATACCGTTTATCCTGGACCATACAGTATAGAGATGTATCGATCGAGGTATGTTTTAGTTTTAAAGGTACTGCTATTATTATTACTATCGTATTATTGTTGATGGGTGTATATAATTGTTATGAGAAACACGGACGGTGTTCGTCAAGTTTTGTATTATTAGACTGCCACGTGAACGAGTGAGTGAACGTGCAAAGGGTGGGTATCGCGTTGTACGTATAGTTGTCGTACGTTGTGAGTAACAGTTCCGCGTGTAAATTAATTATTGTAAAGTTCTGTGTTTCTGCAGTCGAATTAGCCTACCCACAAGCGAGCATGTCGCTAGTTTCCGTGCACGAATTTGTAAGTAGGCCTACTAGGCTTATTGACTATGATTTAGACGCGCATCGCTTGGTGGTAACAGGGCTTGCAGTGGACAGACCGCGGGTTTGACTCCCAGCCATTTCGTTACCTTGTACGGTAACGACTCTGGGCAAGTTTTTCCCACACACGCCTGTCCACCACAGGGTAAAGGACTTAGTTTTGCACCTGCTGGTTGACTGTCTAATGCTCTGGTCTTAACTTTGAAATAAGTACTCGTGTATACGTTTTACTAATCAAAAATTATAGGTTTGTTTGTATGCTGTTCGCTACGAATCTGACATTACAGAAAAATGTCTTCCGGTGATTTAAAACGACAAAAATGTCACCCCCTGTGGGTTGTAAGTTTGCACAACTCAAAAGCTTTTGCGGTGTCATAATTATTATTCGGATTAAACATTAATGGCTGCATTTTATGTAGATCGTATGTAGAAATAACTTTTGAAAAAAAACCCGCGATGCAATGTCTGCATTTTAGTCGTTGCAAATATCGTCGTTCAGAAAGGTCGCAAAATAATGCGCCCTCGTCGTTCGAAAAAGTATTTTCTAAGTTTCCCGGTGCAGACAATTATTGCATTTTGTATATATTTTGATCGAAGTTTAGTTACAATTAACGTTGGTCTGGTATTACCGAAGCTGGCCGTTTCTGTATCTGTAAGTTACATTTTGTATACAAGTTTGCAAAATTGAAGCGATTCTTCAGTTACGGTCTGCATGTGTGTATGTGTATGTGTTTTCGTTAAAGGGAGAGTTTAATTTTGCAGGTGCAAATCATCGTTGATGCAGTAGGCCCTATACAGATAAACAGCTTTAGCGGCAGCGGCGTCACGAGTCAAGAAGTTTATGGAGGCAAAAATTTGCACTTTTTTAAAAGACGATGCAAATTTTGCAATAGAAGAACATGCAGTCATTCAAAAACCTTAATTTTGGCTCTAAATTTTTCAAAAATGAAAACTTTTGGCCCCAAGTTTGGTATTTTCGGAAGTAAATTATCTGACACGAAGAAAAATTTCCGAGATGCTAAAATTAAGAGACGGGCAATTGCTATTCCGCTGTCTGCCACTGTTTAGCGGTATGGTAAAATTACTTTTGTGGAGGGGTTTTGTTTGAAAATAGTAAACGTAACTTGACAGTCGATCACAATACACACATCGAGCTGAATCCCTTTTATCAATATTTATTCATTTGGTCAGTGTGAATTGCTCAATATTGATTATAATTAACACGTTCTATTTAAAGATTTTTTGGGCTACCGGTGTAGCACTAAATGTCGAACGCTGCAGCCGCTAAAGAATTACTGCCGATCTCACCTCAGTTTAAGTGATATGGCCCAAACTCCACTTGCTTGAGTTTGTTGTAGTTCTGTTGTGCAGCATGTTGCACATAAAAGCTGTACGGCAAATACACAGCAAATCAAAGAGTGGGATTTAAGCTTATAGTTTGACTGTTCGGGTGGCTTCAGTCTGTATCGTTAACCCTTTTGGGCATAGCTACGTAATGTAGTTCACGATAGGCTGCAGTGTAAAACAGTTGATATTTCTGGCATGTATCTACAACTTCAATGTGTTTGTATTCGCTGTAGTATTAAAACTAGACGCACAATTATAGAACAAATGTCGCATATTACAGAATGTGGTGGTACGAAACTAAAATAAGCGTATCATGTATACCGTAACATCGAAATTCAGCCGTACACTGCTTTTAAGTTTTGCACGCAGTGCACAAACGTACATGTTTTATGTAGTTTTGAAAAATCTGTGCAAAGTTGAGGTATGCAGTGTTCCACATTGTATGCTGTATCGTAGAAGTTAGTTTTTTCAATGTTGCATATAATCCAAACAAAGTAGGCTACCAAATGAACATTGTAGGGTTTGTTAGTTTTTGCAGCCAACATAAAAAAGCAATGGGCCAGTTACAATGGTGCTTGGGATAAAATATTCCCCATAACATATCTGATTTGCCGTAGAAAAGTTTGATGTTATGAATTTTTACCCCGAAAGAAGAAAGTTCATGTGTGCAACACTTCTGATGTAACTGCATGTAGAAATAAACTGTATAGGCCTATATCTTTTGTGTTTCATCAACGATTACGTGTGCAATCGTTTAAGCACGGCAATGCGTCGTGCATTCTACATCGTGGGCCATAAAAACCTACTTTTGTCCATATCTTGACCAATTATTGACCGATTTTCAAAATTTTTTACCGGCACACTCTGCGGACAATTTTGCAATAACGTAATATTATATTTCCCGCCAAACTTTAAATGCGTCTTTACACTCCCTTGGGAAATATGGACAAAAGCAAAGTGAAAAGTGCCACGTTTTTGGCCCACCCTGTAGTTGCACTCCGGCGATTATGGTTGCTGTAAAACCTCGACTCATCGATTACTCAGGAAATCGTTAATTCGTCATATTATATTGATCTCTCGGACGGCGCTGTTCAAATATTATACTACAGTGTTCGCTGATCGTTATTCGGCTACTGCTGTGGCTGCTGTGCCGCTAGCTGTGCTGTATAGGCTCTCTTGTCTTTTACCCGAAGCAATAATAACTGGTTAAGTACCGGTAAAAATGACGGTTGCCGGCAAAAAATTGTAAGAATGTAGCGATGGACATGTCGATTTTGTTTAACCTATCTTTCGATCAACAGTTTTGTTTTGGTTGTTTCACTTGTCTATGTGACTGGTTATTGCAATGCAGTCTGCGTGTATTGTAAATAGGCTATTCGGACTAAAACCGACGTGAACTAATCATAAAATACACGATCACGATAATCGTTTAGTCTAATGCTGTCTATGCTGTACTAATGAGGAAAATTGCTATACGTTACGCATCTTGTATCTAGCTTACTTTTTAGAGGCTTTCTATTAACTTTGGTTATGTTGACATTGAATGATTCTGAGCCAACAATAATTGAAAATGCCACCGAAGAAAGACGTTAAGGCATTTATTATACCAAAAAAACAGCACAGCTTTAACACCATGCTCATCATATGTTTCTATCGTCCTGTGCATTCAAGCGTGAAGATTTGTGAATGCCGCTGACTAACCGCTCCCATTGACCGATAGAGTCTCAGTTTGCGGGCAGCGATTTCAGCTATAATTATACCTGCCTATCACTTACCTTTAGTCAGGTTACCTGCCTATACATATAGGCAGGTAGGCAACCTGTTGACCCCAATACGTGAACGGCCATAGACCCGCTGGCAGCTATAGATCACTACGGTGTTTGACTGCAGTACAAACACTCTGACAGTCGGCCGTCACATACAAATCTTCTTCTTAGACGCACAATGTCGACGCAATTTATCACATTCAACAGTGCGTGCCAAGTGTAGAGAACGGCGACGCATTTAGGCCGCGGTGTGTGAATTTTGATAGAGTTAGTGTGTCTAGCCAGTGTCACGACTACGTTACAGCAGTACCGACGATAAGAACTCGTACTAGGTAAGTTTCGTTGAGCTCACCGTGGCATGACTGCAGTTCTGAAACGACCCGTATGCCTGTATTGAAAAACGCAGATTTACTGGTAATCGGTATTGTGACATTGAATTCAGCCAGAGGGCACTGGCAGGAGTAAACAGTAAACACCAGTTATCTCACTGTGAAACGAATTGTCTTTTTGATAAATACAGAATAGTGCTCTCAGTGACCGACGATGTGATCAACAAAAGTTAGCAAATACAATAAAACAATATGAAAAAGTAACTTAAGAAATAAATAAATAAAGCCTTCGTAAAACTTTAGCAGTAGCATGGCCAGCTTTTCGTAAGTAAAAAAGCCAGCGAGTGACCATGCCCAGGTTAAAATAGGGAGACGACTGTCTTCCAGCCCCTTTGGTATTTACTGCCACTGAAGAACTCCAAAGTAGATAGATAAAACATAAGTGCAAAAACAGCTGACTTGCAATGCATGCATTGATTTAATATCGATATTGTCGGCTAAGCCTGACAGGCATACATCTGCTGCTGTCGGCCAGAGGCTACTGTAGGCTACCGGTAGGTTTGTTTCTAGCACAGCTGCGCATTGGCGTTCAGCTGACGGCTTGATTTATCGGTCCGGTCCGCTACGTCCATATGCCGACAGTCAGTTCGGCTACCGTTTGACAGCTGCCGGCGAATTGCGCGAAAAATAGCGTCGAGGCCGAGTTAAGCGCATACTCCACTACTTCAGCTCGTTGTACACTGTGTACAGCATGATGTACAACAAATCTTTACAACAAATTAAAGTAGGCGAAGTTTGGGCTTTAGGCAGTATCTACATTTGTTATAAAACTGAAACAAAAGCAAAATTTAAAACAGTTTTTAATGTTGCCCTACTAGATCTGACAATCGTTCAAGCGTTTGGGCGTTTTCGTTTAAAGGCCTGGTACTAATAGTCTACTGTTCGCAGCTGGGGGGAGGGGGTAAAAACTGCAACATTTTGCACCAAATTTTTGAATTTTTTGCAGTTTTCACTTTTTTTTCTTTGGACGCCTACAAACTGCAGTGTCGCTTATATTTCGGCATTTAAACGTTTTGCGTGACTGCGATAAACGTTGAGCTAGGCTGAAACGTTTAAGTTTGGCCCAACACTGCTGGTGCATCGGTGTGCGTTTGACTATTTGTATTGTAACAGTTCTAGTCAGTAGGTGTGTTTATGTTAAGTAATTGATTTCTTTTCGCGTAACAGTCGTCGGTGCAACAACTGTTTCAATAGCTGTAAAATTTTGTATGTTTCGTGCTCCGTTGCAGGGCCGGATTTAGGG
>Ga0056128_1002311_pt1 | contig 22471 bp, 7 predicted proteins | sample WorMetLIZISLAND2_FD_71113 | JGI IMG/M metagenome (GOLD analysis project Ga0056128, IMG submission 71113) | Marine gutless worms symbiont microbial communities from Max Planck institute for Marine Microbiology, Germany - Olavius geniculatus... ... | reverse complement strand
ATTTTGGGGGCACCGCCCCCCTTAAAATTTGGGAGGGCAAAAAACGTTCAAAAATCGGTGCGATTTACGACAACTTTCGAGTTTGAGCGCAAATATCTCTGGAACCGATGAAGATAACGAAATAACATAAACGGCGTTGACGAGAGCGATCCTTTCGGCGTTGAACAAAAGACATCTTGTGAAATTCCATCCACTACGAACGAAGTTATAAGCGCTAATGTTGACCTACTCTAAGTCGACGAAGCGCGTTCGGCATATGCCAATGCATTTGAGTTCGGGCCACGTGACTTTGATGCCGGGGAAATTCCTCCCCTCTTCCCCCCCAATTTCCCTCAATCGGACTTAGGGCGCCGGGCGGACTCACGTTGGGCTTTGCCCCAAATTTCTAGTTTTCTATAAACTGTTGCGGATGCAATCCATGCGCACACCTCGCACCGTGTACGTGACACCTGCTATAGCGTGACGTCACTGGATGTCATTACCGTGATGTCATCGTCAGGACGTGCAGTGATGATGACGGCGGGCAAATTGCTTGCGCAATGAACTTAGCGCCAGCATCAGCGTACCGCGCTGCTGCTAAGTGACGAACGACGACAACCCGCCGCGAATAATCACACTCGCCTCTGTTCAATGCACCGAGCGACACACAGATGGTGTAAATGACAGAACAAAATCTCAAGACCATAACCAAGATTAAAAGCAACAAGTATCAAAGTAATCTGGCAAAAGGCGGAATCGCTCTGGTAAGGCTACCCACCTCCTCGTCTGCATTTCCCAAGTGGCACCATAGGACTGACGGTTTAATTCGCCAAATCTTTCCTTTCCCTGAACACCAGGGCCTCCATCTAACACAGTGGGTCACTGAACCTTAGAAGTGTATTCGTCAAATGGCATCTTAATTCATCGAACTGTTTAAGCCGGGGTCTGCGCCCTGGCCAGTTTAGGTTTATCGCGAATGCCGTTGACATTTTGCTGCTAGCATTTAGCAATTATTAGTCAAGTATTGCTATCTTAATGAAAATGCTTTGCGGGGATAAAAAAATGGCCAAAATAAGATTATTGGATTTTAACACAAAACTGATTGATAATTTTTGTGTCCTAAAATGTAATGACTATTTAACATTTTACTAAAAAACGTTCATAACGTTTTTAAAATGAACGGTCACAGAATTTAAGAAAAACAATATATGCATTTTTTTCTGTCGAAGGTACATAAAATGCAACTAATGCAATATTGGTTTATGTCGTGTTGGCCTAAATTTGTGACTATAGCCGTGCATATTTGAAGCTGCTACTAGTACTCTCATTGTCGCTGGATCTCCGTTGGTCAGGTCATCTGACGGTACACTTCCGCTGTCGTTAGTCTAGTGCAAATCATCTCATTTGAATAATTCAATATTTTTCCTGGACTTAGCGGGGTGCTAGGCCGCTGTCACTGACAGACACGTGTGATGTGAAGCAAATTGGTTGAACGTCGTCACAACTGCACTTGTTCTGTGCACGTGTGTATTGTACATAAGGGCACCCACACATGTGCGGCAAAATACGATAACAATTAACATTGCTGTGTTCGAGATCAGCGTCATTGAGGCCAAGGACAAGGCAAGGGTTTTTGGGAAGGGGTAGGGGGAGGAGTAAATTTACAATGATTTTAAAAACTGCAGAAACCAGTGCTTTCTACACAGCAGAAACTGATTCGCACTACAGCTGTTTTCAGTATCACGGTCACTCAGTAATAGACATTCTTTGTTACGCTGATCTAAAGGCATTTGCCAAGCCGCCAAGGTCACAGCATTTTGTTCTTGAGTTGTCCTCAAGATCGGAGACTGTCGTGTAAATCAATTTATGTTGTTTTTTGAAATACACGCTAACCCTGCAACAAAGCACAACTTTCCTGTAAGGTTGTGTCAGACGTGCGTGATTGAATAAGGCCACGTTTACGCGACAAACAGAAAAAAAACAAATTTTTAAAATGTTTAGCTAATGTTTGTTTTAAATGGAATTACGTTCATGACATTTGCAAAGTGTGTTGTTTGGCGGGTGTCTAAAAAGGGCTGTAAACGCCACGGCTTATACACTTGGACGTCAACGACTCCGTGGACGTGTATAATTCATAAAACACGGCATCTTTCTATAAATAAACTCAAAATCGGCTTACAATATCCGCTTTGTGCAATCGAGTGCTAAATCTGCGGGATGATAAGGCTTTTATACGACTTGTCGTAAATTACACAGCGTCGTTCCATACAGATTGATTGTCGCCGTGGCTGTATACAATAGATGTGTATAGCGTGGGTGTCTTAGCCATTCGTTTTCCGTTGTTCCAGTTCTTCTTTAATATTACATCACACAGAAAAGTTATTAACTTTTTTAACCAGTGGGTGCGGTCCACAAATTGTTACCCTATTTTTCCCAAGAGTCGCGGCTAAAAAGTTTGTCGAAAACGCGAAGTCCTGAGACTGAAATGCGGAATGCATATCAACTAGTAAGCACTATGCTTATGCTGTAGGCGCTGACGACGCCAAATGACGTCCAGTAAACCAGGCAAAGACGAAAGCTTTATACTTTTTCTGTAGCCCGAATATGAGCCGAGCTGAAACAGCGTCTCGCCGTCACCGTTCCTCAATAGTAATCTGCGATCGACGCCATGCCTCGGCGTCGTTAACACGGTAATATCAGCCGATATATCACGTAGGCCTACCGTACTCAAATGCCTTATCTACACACGCATGGGGTAGGCCGAAAACGAAGCCAGTGCGATTCTGTCAAATAATGATGCTGAATATTTTAGTATTATCGCCATCATCGTCGTCCACGACGTCGCCATAATAAAGTTTCATAGTGCCCTAAATAACAGAGTATTGCCGCATTCGTTGCCTCCATGTCTGCATAGGCCTAAATGTCAGATCATCTCAGGTGTCAGCGTTAAATGCAGATTAATTTCTGGAGACGGTATTCACACGGTTAATGATGACGACGATGATGAGGAGGATTTCTGTTTTGGTGCAGCGCTTCAATGCTGTTTTGTTGCACGACAGTTTGCCGGTCACTGGCTGCACGGACTGACGATCGTACCCACCTTTGTATTGCGTAGTTAATTTTTAGGCTGCCTCGGGAACGGAGTACCGAGGGTAAATAATAATAATAATAATAATAATAATAACAGATGCCGCACTTTAAAGCGGGGACTGGCCTTCGGCACTGCCCATCTCGAGCTGTGGACTGAGACTTTCTGACGACGCAATCCGTGTGGCAGTCCATTTGCGTCTTGGTTGCAGCGGCTGCGTTGCTCATATAGGTCTACTTGTCGTTGCGCGGATCGCCGGTAGACACTCGCAGTCTTCATAAAACGAGCACCAAGCAAGATAACCAGATATCATGCCACAGCATGACCCTTACTGTCAGTTGCTGACATTCACCGCACTAATTTTGTGGACTTCAGACATTTTGCATTATTGGTTATAATTAGGCCGCCCGAAACACAATTCTTTATTTTTTCAACGCGAGATCTCCAAGATCTTTCGGCCGATCGCTACGAAATTTTGTCACGTGTTCGGAACCACGTTCAGTTTCATAATCCCGGTCCCAAAATCTGGGAGCATGCCCCCCAAAAAATTTCGAAAAAGGGACAAAAAACATGTTAAATTTGGCGCGATTTTAGACTTTGAGCGCAAATGTCTCCGGAACAGATAAAGGTGTCCGAAACTATTGACTGCAATTCTTCCCGCGTTAGAGAAAAAAGTTTGGCTTTTCACAGCGTTCACGCGGCTAATGTTTACCCACCCAATCGGTTTTTTGGAGTATTCTTTGTACTTGGGACCCCCGTTCCCGGTGGGGAATGCGCTAGTAAGACTTTGTCATTCTCTAGCGCGTGTAAAAATTTGGGTCGTAGCACCCCCTAGAGGCCGAAATATGGTCTTTCGAAAAAGTCGATTTAGGTGGGCATGATCTCACATCGAGATCTGCGTAGTTAGTGGATCAAAGTTCACCGGACCTTTTTCCCTATCGCTGGAGAAATCGCGGTCGATCGCCCACTGATCCGATTTTGGATATCTTCATCCGTTCCGGAGATATTCGCCGTCAAACTTTGAAGTCGTCCGAAATTGGGCCAAATTTTGCATGTTTTTGGCCCCAAAAATTTTTGGGAGTGCCCCCCCCCCTAAATTTTGCACCGGGATTATAAAACTGAACATATTTTCAAGCACCGTGCAAAATGTCGTGGCGATCGGCCGAGCAGCTCGCAGATCTTGTGGCGAAAAAAATAAAAAACGCCAGCAAAATATAAGTCCGCTCCAAAAGCTATCGCTTCCGGGCGGACTAATCACACGTGACTGCGGTTTTAGACTGGAAGTAAGGCGTGGTGAGTGATGGCTTGTGTGATATCTTTTGAATGCAGTGACAGGCAATGAAGTTGGTTGAATTTAACCTGCTGCTTAAAGATACGCGACTGAGTGGGCAATGGCGTTACTCACGGGACAAAACCGAACGCCGGTAGACATTATATCGAAATGTGAAAATGTTAATACCTGCACAGTTGATATTTGCTGTCAGAAGCCAGAATGACACAATCGGCGATAGATGGAAAAATCATTAAATTTATGACATGTTAAGCCGTTCGGACACAGTGTAGCACTAGCTGTGATAGACAGACGGATAAAATTTCGCAACTTTATAGCTGTCAGCCAGTCAGAACGAGTTAGGAGCGGGGTTTGCGTTGGAGTATTTTCTGACGGCGTAACTGTTTTGCTCATACTTTTACAAATCACCGCGCGAAAGTTTCGATGAATGAACTAGTTGACTTCTTAAGTTCTTAGAGTCAAAACATTGATCAGTCAGTTTGATAACTTCGGTGAGTAACAACGAACGGACGATGGCATAATAGGGTTTTTGTAAGAAAAAGAAGCAGAACATAGAAGACAGGTAAATGAGTCTCATAATGGAGCCAGATCCGTTTTGGTCGCGAGCTAATATTCCATCATTGCGCTGTTAGTCGGTGAAGCTAGAACTCGACTATGTGTACGACTAAATAAGACTCCCTGGTGACCGGATTGACGAGCTCAGTCGATAACAGCATCTGGATGTACAACACACAGCTGGATGTATTCCTGGTAATAGTCTAATAGAGCTCGCAAAATTCGTTATTTCTTTCGTAGCGATGACACTCCCAAAGCTACTTCGCAGGGAAAGCATTGGAAAGGCACCGCCATGCCGTGTGCATTTTGAACTTCTGTTGATTGTAATCCGGCTAGTGCACTGTATGCGCATGCAATAATTATATAGCCTAACTCGCTTTGTACATATAGCATGCCATAGAACATGCCACCTAACTTTTGTCCATATATACGTCAAATATCAACCGATTTTAGAATTTTTTCACTGGCACACTCTAAATATTCCAGTACACGCTATCCGCGTCGCTATACTATCTTGTGAAATAAAAATGAAAAAAAAACACCAATCACTCGAGTCGCTCAAGTCCATCAGCTGATTTCGTGCATCACGCGTAGTAGGCCTATCGTGTAAGCAGTCCAAACCGCTAGATGTCGCCCCCTACGCAGCACTGCTAGCGCCGTTGCCTGCGCGTCTAGTTAGTGTTGCTCTTTCTAATGTGGCGCACATTTTTATTTAGAAGAACTTTCACTTCGATTTTACCCCGATTCGATGACATCTCCTTGCACTAGATGGCTGACGTTAGGTATGCGGACAGCGAAGATACTTAGCTAATTATTCGTGTAATAACTTCGGAGCCGCTCGACGTACATGTATATAACCACCGTACCTTGAGTTCTCGACACCACACCGGACAGACGGGCAACATGCGACGGCATTACCATTGCTATTGCGTGGCGCCGGTAAACTTGATGAATGTGCAATTTGTTCTCGTTGCTGCTACTACAACTACAACTGTTTCGCATCCATCATTTATAGCCTGACAGCGATAGAAAAAGCTAGCTTACCACACGGTACTGGCATGATGCGGTATTGTTCGTTATATCGCTGCAGCATTGTCAAGGTGTATGGTCGGCTTTGTCGCATGCATTCAGCAGCGCCTGGCAGCGGCTACCGCCCCGTCATCGCTTTTGTTCGTCACGGTCTTTGTCATCGTTGCCGGCGTTGAATGAGCGTAATGAGCGGTGAATTGTGAACACGCAGTAAAAAGACAACACCGAATGCCGCCTGTATGCCTGCTCGGAGTCTGATTGCCAATTCACAGTGCAACGTCGTCGCCGACTCATAGGTTTGCATTGAGGTAATCACCGCGCACGACCGTTCGTCGATATGCGCAGTAATGTTAATAACGATTTCCACTACAGTGCAGTATGAACTGTAAAAAACTATAACAACTGTATAAACAACCACAAACTACATAAAGCTAGGTACAAAGCTCAGACAGACGCTAAAATTAATTGTTCACGTATGTTTAAATGACGACAAAACATGGGCCAAAATATCGTAAAAAGTCTACACAATTATCTGAAGCCTTATAGATCTGTTAAAATTATGTGAAGACACCCAAAACACATAGGAGAAAAAAGCATTACACACGAAACAAGCTACTGATTGTCGTATAACTGAGATCGAACTAAGGTAGTAAAACGAACGGCTTGAGAGCGGTAGCTTACGTTCAGGGTCAAAGGTCACGGCATTAGTTACAGCATCTAGACGACATCGTCATCGCTGAATACAATGCAAGCAATCTAGTCATCAGTTCACCTCGGCTGCATCAGTGCCGTTCATCATCACAGCATCCTCATTCCACCGCTCAGTTGCTGAATCCGCGTTCTCACTGTAGGATGGATAATTTAAGCATCCAGCCGCTGCATGTAAAATAGATAATAATAACATTTTTGTTTACAAATGTTGTAGTCTAAGCTGTGTTTAGAATGCAATTTAGTGATTTTGTCACTCGCTGCTTAGCAACCGATAGTGTGCATGGCTGTCGCAAACAGTTTAACTGGAGTTTAATTAAGTCTAGGCCTATTATTTAAAAAAGTTTCGTCTGAGCAAACATTACGTTTTTTAAGTCGATGTTATTTTGGTGTAAATTTGTTTTCATGTTTTTCTGTACTGTCGTTGTAGAAAGCATTTCCGCTTCGCATTTTCGTTTAAACACGTGCATCTCTAAACCGAGAAGTGATTTAATGCATGTTAAACACACTCGAACGTTCAGTCACAGCGTAGGAGTGGTGAATAATTGAAGATAAGCGAAGTAACGGCACCGACCTTTGCTGCGTAACGAGAGGTGCTGATGTGATGACCTCAAAAAGGCAACAAGTGTCGAAACTATACAGAATGCACCAAAAGTTCGGGTCACATCATTCATAGATTTTACACCGTCGTTCACTATTTACAGACTCAAGTATCACGCGCAGAATGAAGACATAGTCTGTAATTAGATTGTATACGTTATGTTAATTGTCCCATCGTGCAGTTTGTGTTCGTTTGCAGTTTAAAAATATTGGTATTTATTACAGCGTGTTTTATAATCGAATCGATTTTTTTAAAAGTTTCGAAACATGTCGAAACCGGGCTTAAAAATGTGCTCGTGACTTTTAGTGCATACATGGCAAAGTTTATGTATTAAAAAGTATTAAAACAACTAACGTTCATGTGAACTATGTTGGTTGTTTAACTTCAAGCTGCGTTCTGCTAGTGTACGAAGGGTTGTCCATCTATACTCCAAGAAAACGCCGGAAAAGTTGCGACAGATAGATATATTGCAACTTTTGACTGGCTGAGATAAAATTAAGATATTCAGTGTTTGACGACCGTTAGTTTAATGAGGCATATTAGCAAAGTTGCAACAATTGAGCAAAAAAGAACGTAGAATATTGTGCTATTGCAAGATGTGGCAAAATGTCTGCTGTGATTAGATTCTGCTGTGATTAGGTTTTCGGCAAATTTTAAGCTGTGAAACATTGGCCATTAATTTTTAAAAAATTTAGAACTGGAGAGTACTTAGTGAAGCCAATATCTTCATTACGGCAAAAACTGCTTGATGAATGGTCCTAGTTACATAAAAATTCGCATTTTTTACACAATAAATTGTGAAAGTTATGCCTAATGTCTTTTGTACGTTTATTATATTCGTTGCCCTTAGGCCTATATTGTTGAAATGCATTGTAAAATGTCAGTTTCCGCCACGCTGGCTAAAGGTAAAGAATCCTGGGAAATGACCTAGAATCAACGAAAGAATCCGGATTTTGTTTAAAACTATCCAACAACCAGTCGATGTCTTTTAAGCATTTTTTTTAAATATCGCCGACGTGACGTTTCGAGAACCAAAAGCAAAACCAGGGCTGGAAAAATATAACCTTTCTGCCCGCGATAAAACAGAATTGACTGAGTACTGTTTTCTGAACACAATATACACGTAGCATGTGTAGAGTGGAACCAGTAATATGTCCACGTCGCCACTGGTGACAGACAACATCGTCTGTCAGTGTCAATGTCGATGGCTAAACAGTTTGGTGGTCAGAAACCATCTCTATGCAGATGAGATCTGTTGTTCTCTATCCGCGTATCACATCATCTATCCTCCATGCAGTGCGCCCCATGTCCATCTATTTTTCGTTACATTTTTTGTGTTAATTTTCGGTTTTTGTCGGTGCGAAAGACTGGGCATACGCTGCAACTCGTCAGAGTTTTCGAATGCTTACAGTCGTATTGTTTTTCACATTAAACGGATGATAGCCTACATAGGAATTCATGTCCTATTGCGATCGTATTGTGAGGTGCCTTACTCATAAAATAATGTACAAATAATTGCAGTAAAGCTCACGTGACGCGCGACAGCATCGGTACTTCCATCTGAACAACAAGTGTACAGCGTGCAATATAACAATAATGCGTGTTGAAGGAGTACCCAAATTTAAGGCCTTTATGCGGATGACTCCCTGAACGTAAGTGATTGAAACTCAAATGGTTAAAAATTTACGTTTTATGCTAAAAATTTCATACGCAGGTTATTCCAGGTCTATCTTCAGCCATTTTGGCACAATTCACTTTTGAAATGTGCGCCGCAGCCGAAAATTGCCAAAAACACTAAAACCTCCTATTTTGGGGATCAAAGGTTATTCAAAGTGCCTATCTGCAACTGTTTGTACGTTAAACGAGCCCATAGCGGTAAAATAACCATTTTTTGGGAAAATAGGGTAGCCGTACTTGACGCCCGCCTGCACAGGCCTTCTTGAACCTAAAGGGTTAGGACCTGGACTGCTGAAATCTGCGTTAAATACTAAAAAATTCATCGGCAGGTTGTCTTGGTTTATCTCCAGGAATTTTGTTGCAATTCATTGTTGAAATGTGCGCTGCAGTCAAAAGTTGCTAAAAAATTTATTTTAAAACTCCTTTTTTGGAGGTTCTAGGTCGTACAAGGTCATCGATGTTGATAAATTGAAAAATTCTGTTACTAATGCTTCTTGTGTCTGTACCTGTCTGCAACCGTTTTCATACTAGACGAGTCAATAACGGCAAAATAACGTCTTTTTACAGGAAAACACTCATTTTGACGCCCTCATTCGAGGGAAACCCTTTCAGCCAAAAGCACAAAATTTTGACACTATAAACTAGAGTTCTTGAGGCAGCCCACAGTAAAGATTTCGTAATTTAAGCTTGCACCGTTTTGATAGGGGCTCAAGAGTGTGACAGAGAGACAGAGAGACAGACAGACAGACACCCCGACGATAGCTAAGACGCGCGAAGCATTACGTGCTGCTGTGCATAAAAATACACGTAGATGGACAGAACTTACGTCGAATAACATAAGCTTGCTCGTTACTTCATATTTTGTAAGCAAGCAAAGCTTATTTTGACTTTAATATTAAACAAGTGAGTAAGTCCGGTTAGAGCATGTTGGATATAACGTTTCGTAAGTGTTCAGCGGTGTCGTGGGTTAAAAAAGTAAAAGAAGTGAAAAGTTACAATTTTTCGACAAACAGCTGTAATTTTCCGATAGAGGACATAATGGGTGGTTAAAATGTCAGTTTTACCCACATTTTGTAATTTTGGATAAAATTTTTCCGACGGACTAAAATTAAGGGGAGGCATTTGCCCCACTTTCATGCCACGACGCATTACAAAATTATAATTCAAGATGGCGGCAGCCGCCATCTTGTATTTTTGCACAAATATTAATAACTCAGCCGCCGATTGACGAAGATGAATGAAATTTTGCAGTGATGTAGACGGCTGCCACCGGAAATAGACCATTTGACCAAAATGGACAAAAATAATAAATTCAAGATGGCGGCGGCTGCCATTTTGAATTTCATTTATCGCTCATAACTCGTTTACTCGTTTAAGAGTTTGTTTACGACAGGAAATGACTGAAAATCTCAGCAGAAACCGATAGATATATCATCATGACATTTGGCATTGTAACTGTTAGAATGCCTGTAGCGGCGGACCATTGGAGATACTCACACAGAAGCCTCAGATATATTCGCTCGTCGGTTCCAAAGAGACTTCGGACATTAACTGTTGTTGTTGTCGTCGTTGTCGTTGTCGTTGTCGTTACGTTGTCGTCGTTCCCCGGTGACTGTCGCCAATCAGCGGCGCGTGTCCGCGGAACATTAGCAACGGCTAAAACCTCGTTTCCACCCAACGCAACTGACGCAACTCACGCAGCGTACGCAACGCAAGAACGGACATCGCTTCTATCCTTGCCGTTTGACCGTTGAGTCTTTTGCGTTAGCCAAGTGTACTTTTTGAGTCGCTTCCGTCAGTTGCGTCAAAAACGTTCGCAAAGGCATTGCGTTGCGTGCGTTGAGTTCGATGCAAACAAGGCTTAAAGCTCGTTCGCATCTCTGCATTGAACTTTGGTCGTCCTTGCAACCGCCGCCTCGCTCGCGTGACTACGTTTTAATGGCTGGTTCGAATGAAAAAAGTCGATCTAACAACGTCGGGCCTGATGAGCCGGTACAATGTAGGCTAATGTTTTTCACCACAGTCGTGCGGTCAGACCACACGAACGAACAACTAGAAATACATGTGGGCGCCGAGTGCCGACATGATATCGGCCGTCCATCCAGTCGCCGAGCGTTTCAGACGTTAACAGTAAATTCGATCACCGCTTAAGTCGCTATTACGAGAGACATGCGTCTTTTTGACGTTTTTGACGTTTGACGACTTTGTTTATCTCTGATATTTAGAACTTTTTCGTTAAAAAGGAATACCGGAACCTTTTAAAATCAATCCAATCTCTGCAACCGTTATATATGCTATCGAGTCTCACATGCATGCCCACTTGTCAGGCGCTTGCACTGGAGATGACCATGGAAATGGGATTCCCAATGAGAATGGGAATCCCATGGGAATCCCACGGGAATGGGAATTGACGGCAAAATTGGGAATGTGAATGGGAAGGAATGGGAAACAACCTGTATAAGAATGGGAATGGGAATGGCCCTTATTCTTATGGGAACAAATTTCCATCGGCAGATGGAGTGTTAGGCTTATGTTCTGCTTAGAGAACGACAGACTGTCGTTTTTTGTCAAAGTTGAGTACTATTAGGTATATTTTCTGTAGTTTTTGTTGTTTAGTAGTGCATATAGCATGATGATTCTTCTGAAAAGTTTTAGATTTAATGACAAACAACGCACATATGATATTGAACGTTGAGTCTTCGAAAGGTTTAATATTGTCAGAGCTGGGCAAATTACTGGCTCAAATGTCATTTAATTACAAATTACTGACATGCATGTAATTTAAATTACAAATTACAAATAACTTTGGAATCAGAGGCCAAATTACAAATTACATAATTTTAATTAATTCAGTTACAATTTACACGCAGCTGCTGATTTTGTTTTTTAAAATTAATATTATAAATGATAAATACATTTATAGTTCTAGCAGACTAACAGTAGTACACTAGTTAAACAGTCAATATTTATTATCAGACCAAAAAAACACCAAAAGCAAGCAGCAACACACCAATTACTTGGTAATGTCAGATCATGTTTATAATATTTACAAACAAAACTTATAGGCCTATTTATAAATGTAAGTTACATCATGTAGGCTAAATCAAGTAAAAATTTATGTCACTTTAAAGGCCTGGGTAAGGAGCAACTGCAGAAATGTTTTATGACTTGACAACTATCGGCGATGCAAATTGTTTAGTGTTCATCCCACAATTAGCAAACTGGAAGCCTGCTCTGTACAGTCTACACTATTTACAAAACAACTTGTGCAGAAAAACAGTTATAACTGAAAATGTAAATCAAATGGCAAAGTGTAGTTAAGTAGGTAAGAGAGATTGACATGATGCTTAATAGAAAACTAATAAATGTTGCCACTTGAAACTTTCAGATGTAACGGAAAACTGTAATGTAATTTGAAATTACAAATTACATAACCATGTAACTGAATCATCGATTACAAATTACATCAACATCAAATGTAATTGAATTTCAAATTACGATTGTAATTTGTAATTGAATTACGTAAGTTAACTACATGTAATTTCGTTACTGCCCAACTCTGAATATTGTTCATGCCCGCAACGACTGAACGATTGTTTGGGAATGGAAATGGGAATAGGAAGAAATGGGAAAAGCCCAGTGGAAATCGCATGGGAATGGGAATTGGTTACAAAATTGGGAATGGGAATGGGAAGGAATGGGAATGTAAAAAACCATTTCCGGTCATCTTTAGCTTGCATCGCTCTATAACGAGCCAATGGGTTGTGAATGCAATAGACTGTAAATGCAATAGATGCAGGCAGGGTGCAGTATCTTAATTTAATTGTATTCGCGGTTGATGTTACAGATGACGATGCTACGGATAAAATTGTCTCTGTGCAAGTCGACGACGAAGAGTCGATGATACAGTTCATCGACATTCCAGGATCAGAGGTGAGATGCTATTCCGTGACTAGTTTAATCACATTCGCAAAAAATGTTTTATGCAATTAATCAAACTATCAATCGGTTGACTGATTCGTGTCTTGTAAAGTTGAGTTCAAAAGACGTCCGAAACGAGCGACTAGGATGCGACAAAGTCTACATAGCTATAGACCACCGGCATGTAAACAGTTAAACTGAGCAACCAGAATAATAAAAAAAATAAGTTGTTACGCGTATGCATGAGAAATAATGCGTTTCTGAACTGCAGCGACGATGAGGTAAGACGCCAATTAAATGGGGCTTAAATGATGAGGTTTAACACACTAACAGTTTCAAATTATTACAATTAGGATCAAAGCAATGCTAAGTGCAAATTTCTCGGTTCTTAGCTAAAAAATAAATAAAACAAAAGTGTTTGTCTACCAAATTATCAACGACATTAGGAGTTAGGATGTTTTTTTCGTTAGCTAATAAGGCTCTGCGTCGTGCCTTTTTGGTACGAATTGCGTATAGTTACTAAATACTAATAGTGTGTTTTAACGTATGTTTTTAGCGTTTAGCTTTTTTTGTTTACGGCTACCGTAAGTGCTCTTTGTAAGCGTTGCATTTTGTTTAGTAGACGGAATAGCTCTTTTGCAGAGCAAGGGATTTTGCACACTTCTCCGTATCGTGGTTGGTCTGTTTGTCTGTCTGTCAATCTCAGCTGTGGAACCTGCTTAAAACCGTTCAACAGACTTAAATGTTTTTCAGCAGATAAACTTGTGGATCTAGTAACAATTGCAGCCAAATCGTCAGTTTTCTGCTCAGTATGCTGCCACTTGCAAATACGAAGAGAGCGATTTTCCTGTTTCCGGATTATTTTGGTACTTCTTTTGCTTTAAACAAATAAATTGATTAACTGATTGGTTAAATATTACCACTGCGTTGCTGATGTACTGGCTGGGGAGTCCCAGTGGAGACAGTCCTGGTCACTTGGTGGATGGTCGACGACCACAACCCACGTGAACTGAACACATTTACTTACTACTGCCAACTCGGTGCACATATATCTAATCGGACAAGACAACGCGCGGGGTTCCGTCGGGTCCACATATCGCAACAGTTGGCCACCTGCTGCCGACGCGGCAACAATCTGTCAACGAACATGCTCGAAACAAAAGTTTTGAAACATTATTTCGAATCGTGATGAACATATCAGTATAATCGCCAATCAGTCAAGTTAATTTCAAAAGATTGCCGGCTCAAAAGCTAGAATAAAACTGTATACTGTGCAAAGTAAACACGCCTAAAGAAACGACAAAGGTTATATTCTTGCGTCTGTCCGTTTGTCAGCTAAGATCACGAAATTATTATCTATTCTCAAATCGTTCACAGGGTACACATAAATAGAAATGCATGAAATCACACAAACGTAGTACACAAAACATAATAGAATTGAAAAGAAAAACAATAGAAATATAAAATCTAATCAAATCAATCTGTACAAAGGAAAGTGACAGCGCTATCAAGCTCAGCATGTGAAATGTGTAATTTTTTGATAACATTTTCGTAGGGATTGCTGAAAGAGGAGGTAATTATAATATTTTGGTGGCAATCTAGATTAGTTTTAAACTTTTTGTGGATTCGGGATTATAATCGAAGTGTATTGCAGTTCTTTGCGTTCGCCAGGTGGCAGCAACATTATCTGTCGATGTTTGAGATCTGGGATCGATTCTAGTTCTAGTTGATTCTAACTGTAAACGTACCACGGGATGATTGCTGGGCGCAGGCAAACAAGAGTCGTGATCTGGTAGAGGCGAATCTCGTGGTCTACTCGGTGACAGATCGTGCGTCGTTTCAGTACGCACAGTCGTGCCTGCAAGAACTCAGACCCGCCAAGCGCCATAACGTCGTCATACTGGTCGCCAACAAACAGGACATCGTCCGCAACCGCCTCATCTCCGAACAAGGCCAGTATACTTTAAAGTTTACACAAAAAGAAACTTGCATATAACGATGAAAAGTTTCATATATTTATTTTAGTTTTCAGTTGATTATTTCATCGACAATATTTATGTTTCGTGAAAGTCCTATTTAGTTCAAAAAGTGTGGATGTATGCACAAGTCGTCTCGTTCATCACTTTTTCAGAGTTTTAAAGGTATTTACAATAAATATTCGATGATGACTGAAACATTCAAAAACATACATTTGACGGTCAACGGGCCTATTAGGATGGCGGCGTATTAAGTGACACAGAGCCCTATCCCTTTGATGATGAATGCTCCGCCACATGGTGCTCTATCCTCAGCGTCAGCATCAGAACCGTCTACTGGGCGGCCCGTTCTGATGTCGAGTGATGTTTTTGGGTTCTGTCATTTTCTGATTGTTATCGTCGGCCTGTGTCAGTCAATGTCCAGTGCTCTATTACACGGCCCGGCTACACGGGTCGTGTGCCCCCCCCCCTGAGCGAGCGTTCTATTACTGATGTCTGCGTTTAGCTTTCATCAATCGAAATGTCACGCAGCAAGATTTCAAGAGCTTCAGTGATACAGACGTTATAAAAACTGATCGGTATTTTTCTCTGTCTCCTAACTACCACATTGCTTTGATCACATTTACAGCAAGAATTTACGTCCTGCTGCAAGTCGCACTTCTCATCACGCGATATATTTTGACAATTCTTATTTTACTGGCCGCTTACGTATTTTATAAAATACAGTTTTTGTTGTTGTCGAAAAAAGGTCAAGTTGTTTATGATTACGATCCAGCTTTGGGTTATCTGCCTCGTTACACTCAGTGATAAGCGTCTATTTATCACGTTTACTTATGCCGCGGTGATGCGTTTTAGCTGAAATTTGGGGATATTCCTGGCCCGTGGGGACAGATTGCCTTGACAGTGCTCACAAAGCGCTGCTTGCGCCATACTGTCAATCATGACGTCATCACTGTGTTTTTTTGTGTGTGTGCAGACGGTAAGAACGTGGCTGCGCGGCGTCACTGCAAGTTCATCGAAGTCTCTGCGCTGCTCGACCACCGCATGGACGAGCTGCTGGTCGGCATCACTCGACAGATACGACTGCGTAAAGCGCGACCGACGCCCGCCGCTCTGGACGCTGTACAACGCCGCACGTCACAGAGACCTGACGACAGCGACGCACCTGTCGGCTGCATTCAACGAGCAGCCGTCACCGCGTTCAGAAAACTGTTTCGACGTCGAGGACCCGTCGAATCCACGTCCTGTGACGACCTCTTTATACCCTGAACTGATCGCCACGTCGCGTGGTGTGGTCTTATTTAAACGGGTTAATAGGGCGTGTACACTGTAGGCCCCTATACTCTACACATTGCAGAGCTACGGAGCGTCACCTGCCACATGCATGGGATCAGTCATACACAGGTGAACGCCCGCTGCCTCAACCCCAGCCAAGCAGGCTAGCACTCAATTTACTTATTTCGGAGGGAGGTAAAGCTGAGTTCACTTTGGTAGTTGGCTATGTGTCGAGATAGTTTACCTGTCCGCAGATAGTCATCATTTCAAGTATGGTAACCACTTGATAACGACCCGATCGGGAATCGAACTCGTAATCTTTCGATCGTATCGGCCTAAGTCCTGAGCACGGCGCCATTAATGTAACTGGACAAAATGCCGCTTGGTGGCATATATCTCCGCCACGCGATTGCGCTAATTTCCGACAACTCTGCGATACTTTTACGGACAAAGCACGAACTCCGGTTTTCAGTCGTACTCTTTTTATCCCCCGAGCTGACGACGCGGCCTGGATGCGCGCTGCATAATCTGTGCATAAGGCCTAATAGCTTCTGTGTGGAGTGGGGGGGGTTTGTAGGCAGGGCATCTAGACTTTTCCCCATCGGATAAGGGGTTTGTGGGAGCGCTGTGAGCTTTTCCAGTGGAATCCGGAACGAATCGCGTGCATTTTAGCCGACTCAAAACACTTTTGGTGAAAGGATAGTACTTCTACCACGGATTTTATGGTCTCGAGGTCAAGTTGTAATATCTCGTTTTCGTTCTTGGTCTCGCCATATTCTGGCTTTATAAACATCTCTGGCTAAACCCATGTAAAACTGACATTCATTGCAACTAATCTTTCAAAATTTTTAGGAATTTTTTCGGCATTTTAAACAAGGTTTTTAAGCAAATGTTTAGGGCCAAATGTTGAGATGCCGTATTTTGTATTGCTCTGTACGAGGTGTAACGCATCCTAACCTGTCTCTAGTGAGAAGTAATACCTACGAGCAAAACTGTCGCGCTCTGTGGAATGTACGGATAATAAAACAGCTATCCACAGCTAGAATGTTCCACGACATTTTTTGACTCAATTTGTTATTGACGATGCTACTGTATCAAACACGAGTGCGAACTGCTCGTCTCTAAACGTGACTGGTGCGGAGATATATTTAAGGCATATTCACACAACATGCTGAACACGGGGCGACTGAAAACGCGAGACTGGAAAACCCGGCACCAAATCACAGGGGTGGAAAACGCGGGACGGATTTGGTGCCGGGTTTTCCGGTCCCGCGTTTTCCACCCCTGTGATTTGGTGCCGGGTTTTCCAGTCTCGCGTTTTCAGCGCCCCCGCTGAACACACGATCACTTACTGTTTGCTGCATTGATGCTGTATTATTGTTGCATATTACGTTCATTGCGGCGTTTGATTTGTTATTAACGAACTAGAATCAAGCGCAAGCCTCGATCCGTTCCTGATCAGCAGTAATTTGGTCGCTGCTGATGACGACAAACACAATACATCACATTAAATTTAAACTGCCGTAATTGTTTGCATAAAATTGTTATTTTGCAGTATATTATTTTAAATGAGGATAAAAGCCTTAACCTATTGGTTTTTTTCATTAAACTTTAAAGTGCAGTGAATTGCGTTGAAAAAGTTTTTTTTTATTAATTAATAATTATTAGTAACCGCAATAATTATAAAATGTCAGCAAACAGCTTTTACCAAAGGGCATACCGAAACCTATTATGACCGCACCTCCAAATATCTTATAATAATTTTGCGTCGGTTTCAGTTTGGACTGCGATTGGCTGTGACGTCATATAGACCTCGTCACCATGGTGACGCATCATCAGCATCATTACAGCTAGCGGCTGCGCTGCACCGAGCGCTGTGTATCGAGGCCGCACGCTGAGTTGAAGCCCGAAGGGCCGAAAATGGAGACCGCAGGCCGATACTATGGCAAAACCTCTTGTCTATGCTACATGTGTGTAGACGCATTATTGTATATTTGAGAGTTGCGACTGCCAATGAACTCTAAACGGCACGACATATGGCCGCGAAATTTTGCACGCAGATCCGTGTCTTACATTGCCGGGACATGGGCCAAGTGAGATGTTGCTGCGGGGTCGTCCGTTTGGGAAAATTTCACTTTTCTAAAATGTTGCAGCTCTTAGACCACAGCAGAGCTGTGCACAGTGATTGGCTGCGACGTCATATAGACGTCGTCACTATGGTGACGCATCATCAGCGCTGCAATGCACAGCATAGTGGTGCGTTCAAATGCTGCTGAGTAACATGGATCGAGTTGAGGCTTGAAGGATCGAAAATTGAGGCCGCAGGCCGAGATCTACGTCGCAGGCCGAGTTGAGGCCCGAAGAGTCGAAAATTGAGCCTGCGGGCCAAAAATTAAGGGTGCAGGCCAAAAATTGAGGCCGCAAGCCGAGATTAAGGCCGCAGGCCGATAATATGGCAAAGATCAAGCGGACAGAAAGCGTAGCGACCTGTCCGCTTGTTTTACTAAAAGCGTCTTCCTCAATAAAAATATAAGGGGCCTATTGAAAGAGCGGGAGTCCCACAGAGATCGTCACCGGCTGAGGTCTAAAGCGCTCACTGTATGTCTATACGTGAATGTGCGGGCCTCGCCGCGGCACACGAGCCTGGTGCCCGGCCGGGCAAAAAAAACCCGGACATCTGGGCAGAATGTCCGGCTCTAGCGACACGTCCCAGGTACCCGGCCGGGAGACAGCCGTCGTCAGCAAAGAAGTTTTAATAATTATTTTACATTTGTCATATATGTAACGCAGTGACGCATAAGTCAGTTAAAAGTCCAAAGTGCGTGTCTAATTCTTTCTTAGTTATTTTCTTTGTTGCAATATTTTTGTAGTCTGCGATTTTTATATCCCAAAGACAAATGTGTGATTGATACAATTCTATCAACTTACACGTTCTCGATCCTCCGAGAAAGCAGCTTTAGTAGTACGTACGAAGTACGGGTACTCAAAATCGGAGGACAACATAATTTTTAGACGACATGTAAAGTGTAGGCCTACAAAGAAATCAAATTTTCCTCGAAAACGCACTTTTCAACTTCATAAGTATGTACATCGAAATAAAATTCTACGCTGAGCGGTGCCCGGGCATCCGGGTCTAGCGACACACGAGCAGGATGTCCGGCTCGTGTGTCGCTGGCTTTACAAACCGTTTTTGTGTCTACGAAGTGCTAAGACATTAGCGCGTTCTATTAGTGCAACATATTTCACAATAATGCGCCTACACACACATGACAGATCTACTGACGAAAAACAGCCTGGTGTGAAGGTTTTGTGCGATAATGTCGAAAAAGTACGGTCTTATCGAAAATAGATACTATTTGACTTCGCCAGTCGACGACCTGTATTGCTGTCCTCCCTAGAAAAAACCTGCGTTCCTGAAATTTTTATTCGACCTTCAAAAATATCAGCGCAGTTTTCAGCATGTTTTCGAAATTTTACTGACAACACTGTTTACATCTAGCCTGAAATTTTGCAGTATGTTTGCTCAAGTTTTTGTGAGTACTAGGCCTATTTATTGTGTCAGTTTGCTTTTTAGTTTTTATGACTTGTTGAATAATATTTCATGACACGTCATGATATAAAAATAAATAATATTAATAAATTTCCACTTCCCCCGTCCCTAATTTTTGGTTGGCTGCAACCGGAAGCACAAATAATTCTTTCCACGCTTAATCTAAATCTGCTTTTACCATCTGTAACATATATAGTGTTTCAACATTAGTTGACAACTGGAAATAGGCCTACGTTCTGTGGAACGAGGTATCTGTCCCATTGCCACGCTATATAGCCTAGCAGCTGCGTTTCAGCGTTTTTGTGTGCCTGCAGCCAATTTTGTCTTTGAATGAAAGCGGATGGTTACCATGACAACAGGGGTTTTCAAGGCAGAAATTTACATGACACCATTGCATAGCCGGGGCCCAAAAATAAGGGATATAGGTGCAAACAGCGCGCAATTATTTTTTACGGGGACCGAGTTATACCGCTTTGAAATCTCTATTGACTGTAATGCAATTTTTTTCAACTTTTGAATGGTTGCGATGGCAGCAGGCGGCGATAGGGGTAAATTTAAATAACATCGTTAGATTGCCCGATCCCGAAAATAGGGGATAAGTCAACACAGCTCGCGATTATCTTTTACGAGGACCGAGTTATACCGCTTTGAAGTCTTTATAGGCCGTAATGCAAATTTTTACAAAATTGGGGTAAAATAGAGGAAGAAGTTATCAGATTTATATCCCAAACAAACTTCATCTTACTTTTTGGGCCCCGAATCAGTGTGCAAAATCTCGTCAAAATCAAATCAAAATTGCGGCCATATGAGTGTTTACAGACAGACTGACAGAATGACAGACAGACGCAAGTGATTTTATAATTTGTCCCATGCTGTGCTATAGCAATGAGACAGATAATAAAGAAATGAATGGTATGAATGAGTGAAAACAAGATCACTTTTACAAAATTGTTCAGTAATGTGGATGGGCTAACAAGGAATAGATTATGTCCGGGTATAAATGTTCATATTGATTTTGTACATCTTCCGTCCGATTGTTTTGCCAATCGGTAGTTTTTTGCTACGTTGCGTTTTAACTCTTTCGTTGTAACGTTTGTTGTTTTAATAAGAAAGCAAAATTCGTTGACGCAGCAGTCTATACTAGAAAACGAAGTCGACTCCATGGCGACATATAAATGCTTAATGGATAACAATTACTTATTTTGAAAGTCTACTTTTACACTACCCAGCTAAGTGCTGTCCCTAATATGCAAAAGTGAAGTATATTTCGTACAGGAAGGATATATATTTCAGCTACATGGGGAGCAAAAACCCCTGGGCAGATTGAGCCCAATTTTTGGTGGTAGGCGTCTACGACGTGATCACTCCTTTTAAATTTGGTGCTTTCTCCCATTGACTTTGAAGGTCGTTTTTACAACACTCACACTACCATGTGAGGTGTGATAAGACGGCGTGTCAGTTAACCTCTTTACCTTGTTTCGAACTGCCATTCCGTCATATTCGATATTCCAGTCCGGCATTTTGAAGTTCGGCAAACTCAAATCCGTCATTTTCCGGTCTTGCATTTGTCAGCTTTTTATTTCCCGGTCCTACTTTTTCCGTGTCCCCGATATACCACGTATAAAGAATTCAATAATTAAAGTTTGTGTTCAATTACAACTGAAATACCGCTACGTGTTACGAATTATGGTTCTGTAATATTACACATGTGTTGTTCTTAGTTGACGGTTGACCAACCTACAAATGCCTGTTTATGCTACTTGTATTGCTCAATAGACAGTCATCGCTCATGGTCACTGAAGCGTATGAACATAAATTGCCAGTTGACTGCTTGTTGACGGTTTGACTAGCTGGCCTACACTATAGGCCTACACTATAGGCCTATTTGCATTGATTACAAACTAGATATTTTCTTTCACGAAAACGTTATCAGTGTTGACTAATACAATCATCTACCACTTTATCATAATAGGTAGGTTATTAATTTATCTATATTGTAATCTAAGCAGGCCTACATTAGATGTATCAAGTGCACAGTGGGGGTAGGCCTGACGTCACAGGAACAGTATAGGCCTACAGTACACCTGTATATCCACCGAGGGCTATAAAAGGGCCAGTTTACTTCTGTCCATATCTTCGGCAATTATTAGCCAATTTTCAAAATTCTTTTACTGGCACACTTTGCGGACAATTTTCAATACTGCGATTATTATATTTCCCACCATACCGTTAATGCGTTTTTACACTACCTTTTGTGGATGGAGACCGCCTAAGACCACCTGCGAACGAGCTGTCGCGCGTTTCATGGGCATTTGTTCGGATTTCTTGTTGTAAACCTTAAGCATCCGTTATCATCAGGGCCTTCCACAGAGGGGGGATGGAGACAAACTGTCTCCAATTTAGGTCAGGGGGAAAGCTTCCCCCCTTAGCTTTCCCCACCTGAGCTGGGAAGATTAGCCCACGAACGTTTTATCAACTTAGTTGTACTTTTGTGTGGAATTTGTTTATTGTGACAACTGACAGTGAAACTGCCAGTACTCAGAGGCTAAGCATTAGCAGCATCTAATATTGGTCTAGAACTAGCAGTCATGTCCAGTGGCGTATTTAAGGGGCGGGGCACGGTGCGATGGCCCCCCTTTGGCCCGACCATGAAAATTTTTTACAAACGACTTTATATAAAAAGGTGCGTTTTTGGCCAAAAATGGGCGAATTTGTGGTTTTCATTGAACATTCAGAAGCAAAAAGTGTTTCAACTTCAGGGGGGCTTCGCCCCCCTGACCCCCTGACCAGGGGCTCTGCCCCTGGACCCCGCTGGGGGCTC